>Ga0209353_10001111_pt1 | contig 15453 bp, 26 predicted proteins | sample LauGreSpBDMM15SD_2_FD_187561 | JGI IMG/M metagenome (GOLD analysis project Ga0209353, IMG submission 187561) | Freshwater lake microbial communities from Lake Michigan, USA - Sp13.BD.MM15.SD (SPAdes) (version 2) | ecosystem: Environmental > Aquatic > Freshwater > Lake | place: Lake Michigan...
GAAGCAAGTCCACTGATCACGAGCTAGTACCTCAAGGCGTCTGGCTTTGTAAGCCCTTGTTCCTCGAGGGTCGCCACGCTTTGTACTCATTGCCATCCCTTAGTCTTTAGATGATGCAATGCACCACAATAGTTAGGCTCATCATACTCTGTCCATCCATAACGATAACCTACATAATGCCAATACATCCAGAACTGCTTGATAGGTGTCGATACCTTTAGGCTTTCAGTCTTCATCTGGTATAGCCCGTATACCTGTTTAGTACCGGACTTATTGCCTACAGCCTTATAGTCCCATCGAGACTCTCTATGTACTATCTCGTTATGGCATGCATACTGCTTGTCAGTTAGTTGGTAATTGGCTAATTGTTTAAGCTGCTTGATTGCAAGGTCTGACGCCTGTGCATCTAGGGGCATAGCTATAGATAGAGATATCCCAATAACGAGTGCTACCACGCGAGCTAACCCTATCGGGCTCGCGTTGAGCCCCTGATGGGCTCTAGCGCTGAGAGTACCAGACCTGTCAAGCATGTGTATAACATGGGCGTGTCTCGAGCGTAAAGTAATGTTTCTGCACTTACTTATCCACAGGTGTGCATAACTCATCTGTTATCCGTACTGTAGAACCCTGTCCCCTTAAATGAGACACTTACACTTGAGTAAACTTTACTCATCGAGCTGTGACAGAACGGGCATTCCAAATCATGAGGCTCATGAATTGATATCCACTTTTCTATTCTTGCATTGGACTCGCAGTGTTCGTTATCGCACTCGAACTCATAGGTTGGCATCTGGATCGACCTCACATGTTCTGCATGTTTCCGTGAACGACCAAACGCCGCACATCTTGCATCTCATCACATTAAGTTTACCAATATCATCGCCAAAATCACCGTAACCGGCCTTCAGCAATAGATCGACCAGATCACCTAATCGCATGAATGCTAGGTAGTCCTGTGGACTCTTCTCCCCTTGACCATTCAAGCGACTAACTACAAGCGGCAAATCACCAGTTTTCTTTGCTCTCTTTGTGACCTGATCGATCCATGCCTTTGGCTGGAACGCCGATCTAGCTTTAACTTCCATGTCGAACGGGACATGTGTTATATCTTTTCCAGCCCCCCTACCGATATCTGCATGTGGCCACCACTCCGAAAGGTAACGTGCGACCACACGCTCGGTCGAGAATCCTCGATACTTACGGCTTTGTGAGGCCATTGACAGCGTGACACTTAGAGCATGACCAGCTCTTATTAGCCAGATTGACCTTTATATCTTTGTAGGGAATTGCATCATTGCATAGGCAGCATCTTGTCGTAAAGGTAAACTCCTCAAGAATTGCTATAACTTCTTTTGATCTATGGATCTCATCTTCTGTAGGGAATTGCTCCCATTCACCATCTTGGTTCATAAACTGTAAACGTCCCATTACACGCGTCCCTTCTGTGGTTGCCATGCTCCGTCTTTGCCGATCTCGTACCAGATTACGTCTTCACCTTTAGCGCACCGCGTCAGTTCCCCGTTTACAGCGCCTCTGCATTTGAAGTGTCCCCATACCTTGCCTGTAGCAGATTTATTGCTCTTCCAGATCATTTCCCCATGAGGGCAGCGAGGAATATCCTTGTCTGTCTGGCCGCCAATAATATCTTTCACCGTCGATACAGCTTCCCCCATTGTGGGCGGCATAGTCGCTGGCTTGATAGTCCATGGATCTTCTTCCTTTACTACTGGGATGTAAGTGCCGGATGTCTCTAGCATCTTGGCTTTAGTCTGATCGATGGTGGTCTTCACTTCATTTGCTTTATTAACTTTGACCATTTCCTCTCGTGACGCTCGCTTTCCCTTTGTTGCATATCCTGCGTTAGCAAGCGCTCGACCGATAGCACTAGTCTCACAATTCTCCAGCGCGCTTGTCGCATTGACACCTCGACCTTGAATCGTTTCCTCTGCAAGTCCTGTAGTCCATGGACGAATGTCCGCCTCTGTACGATATATAGCAGCCTCAACAATAAAACGGCCAGAGGCTGAATCAAGTATCTTTGTATGAATTTGTCCATCTGGGTAATCCTTCCAGAACTTAATGAGTCTTTCTTCTACTGTTTCATAATCTTCAAGATTAAACATAATTCTCGTCCCTTTCTGTTATCAGTTCACAGGCTAGTGCAAGGTAAGCACACGCGTCGATATAGGAGTCAACGTGGTCAGCGGTTTCTTGGAGACGTGCGAGCTTGACTTCGACCATCGCCAGACACGCTTGATGGTCTGAGATTGGTGTTTCAAGCATCTGCTGGAGTCGTAATGCGATTCGAGTCTGATTGATACGAGGATGACCATAAATTCGTCCTCGGTCTCCAATGATGTCAGTAGCTGATAATAGGACTTCACTTGCTTTCACACTCGCACCCTTTCCTTCGATGCGTAGTAATCTCGGACTGACTTACGGCCTTGGAGATATCCCACGCGAATGCCGACGATACGGCCTACATGGAAATATAGTGCAGATAGCACGATCATTACAATAAAATCGCCTAGTGATGGATCGAACATGTTGAGCCTTTCTGTGGATGCCCTTCATCCTTGGCTCTACTGTCTCATGATCTAAGGGGGAAAATCTCAGATTTGAGATAACGAAATGGTAACGATTCTATCTCGTCGATGTGATCATCGATGTCCTGATCAAGCTCGTTATCTAGGTCGTCCATAGCGCTTGCCTGAGACTACGAAAGTCCCGTCTTTCTCCAGATAAATCAGATCGACCTGCACATTCTTGCCATCGACGTACATGATGGCGAAGGCCGTCTGCCAGTTTGCAGACCCTTTCGTGTAACTAGCCTTGCTAAAGTCCATGAGATTGCCTACTTCTACGCCATGCAGAACACGCCCTATACGGCCCCCAGAGGCCTCTGAGAACGATGATCGCCCTGCTCTGTGTGTGTGTCCAGAGATGACGCTCTTCCCATGCCTACGGGCTGCCTCAAGGGCTGAGAGACCCCCTTGTGACTTGATAGGGGTGTGGTCGCCATGGACTGCAATCCAGTTAGGCGCTATGTTATACGGCTTCTTATGAAAGGTTATTCCTAGCTCATCAAGGCGCATGAACTTCTCGAACCTAAGTTCCGGCAATGAAAGGAATGACGGGATCTTACGCATGATCTGGGTGTATAAGCGGTCTGTGTGATTAGACCGAATCATCTGTGTTACTTGGAGATCGTAAAGTACCTGAACAGCCTCATCGCGATCATCTCCCAGAGTCTGCTCATAGGCTTCTGGCGTCCCTTCTGACCACTTGCTAATTGTATTAAAGTCAATCTCGTCACCTATTGTGACTACTTCATCTGGCTTAAAATTGCGTATAAATTGTGCTACATTTTTTACAGCTACTCGATCATGAAAGGGAACCTGTAGGTCACTTACTATGACAATTCGCTTCATCTAATCCTCGTCGTCGTCCTCATAGGGTAAGCGATCCACTCGATCGGGGAGCGCAGGCAGGAGCCAGTCAGGATAGGCAGATCGCTCTGTGATAATCCCTAAGCAAAGATCCACGGCGAAGCCTGCACGTCGCAGGGCTCTGTAGAACTCATGCATAGAGATCGCATAGGCATCTAGTGCGCTATACGTATCAAGATCAATGACCTTCTTTTTTGCCATGTTGAAAATTATCGCTCAAGAAGTATGTTGTAAATCTCATCGACACGCGAGTTCAGTCTCTTAATTTCGCCAAGCAGATGGGTAATGACGTAACCTGCAAGCCCACCAATTATTGCTAGGCTGGCAAAGTAAAGTGTCATTAGATCCGATGTGCTCATTTTTTAGGTGTCGCGTATCCGAATACTCCAGCTACTACTGAGCCAAGGATGGCGCGGTAGTCGAGAGAGAAGTTAGATGTAGTTCCCCATACGCATAAGAATGCGCCTACTGCGATTATTGCTGGATGCTTCATGTTCATTTATTGTCCACCTATCATCGGTATAGTAAAGAATTGAGAGTCCTCGTCGCCCTTAATAGTGAAGCTGATATGCGCGTGATGATTATGCTTATTGATCCCATCATAAGGACGCCAACTCCAAGCCTTTTTAGATGAGCAGATGAGGCCGTCGAAGATGATGTAACTAATTCTTTTATCGCCAGACTTTGCAGCGAGTCGAATCTGATCGACCAAGTCAGGCATGACATCGGGCTTCCGGCCTTTGCCGTTAAGGTCGCGGTCAACATCGATGGCACGTACCCATCCCTGTGCATCTGGATTATGATCAGACTTGCGAGCAGCGTGTCTCGTGTCACCGATCCAGCCGTCCGAAGTTCGATCTCTATCTGGGAATGCATCATCAATCTGCTCTCTAAGCTGGATCGCTGAACGGCTGAGCCTCGGCTTCACAGGCAGCACACTCCCATCGCTTTACATCGTTAAGTAACAACTCTGCATGACTGCATGGCATTGGTGCAATAAAGGCGTCATCTATAGAGTCGTATGTATAACCGACCCCTGCATAATTATAGCGAATTGTGCCGTTATAGCTTGTCTTAATCCAGGTACCGCCAAGATTATCGACCAGCCATTGATATCCTTCATCGCCTGCTGTATCGTTATTGTCGCCAACCAATACGCGAATGACTTTATTGTCTTGATCTAATTCTGCCCAGTGACTCACTTTGCATACCTCACAATTACTAAACCTGATCCGCCTGCGCCGCCTACGCCGAGTCCGCCGTTACCGCCGCCACCACCACCACCAGTGTTAGTCGTGCCTGCGTAACCTGTCGGCTGTCCTGAGTTGCCAGCAGCTCCGCCGCCGCCAAGACCACCTGCTCCAGGATTTGTAGAAGCGTTAGTACCTCCACCGCCGCCGCCTGCATAATAATAATTACCGCCTGATAGTTGACCAGTTGAAGTTGCAGCACCAAATGCGTTTAAAGTGTTAATTGTAGAATTTGTGAGACCTACTCCACCTGCACCACCAGAACCGCCGCCTGCACCAGTGCCAGGATCTAAACCTGCACCACCTGCTGCTCCCGATCCACCACCACCACCAGAACCAAGTGCTCCGAAAGACGCAGGTATGCCAGAACCTACTCCGCCGTTGTTTCCGTAGCCAGTTGCCCCTCCTGAATTGCCTTGAGTCTTAGTGCCGCCTGTACCTACTAGTTGACCGCCTCCACCGCCGCCAGAACCACCATTAGCACCATTCTGAGCTCCAGGGTTAGGAGATCCACCGCCGCCGCCGCCAAGACCTGTGATCGTGTCAAATACTGAATTGCTTCCTGTGCCGCCTGCGGCATAAGTAGTAGCACCTGCGCCACCTCCGCCAATAGTTACGGTGTAGCCGACGCCGTTAGAAGCTGATCGACCAGTCTGATAAAGAAAACCACCTGCGCCGCCGCCGCCAGCTCGGTCATAACCTCCACCAGCACCGCCTGCAATAACTATTACGTCGCAAGTTAAGGCTTTGCTAGGAGTAAAGGTGCCACTGCCTGTAAAAGTGTGATACCAGAACGATGCGTCTGAAGTAATTGTGCCGCCAGTTGCATAAGGCAACGCAGGCTGAAAGGCAATAACTCCTGAAATTACATTGGCAATCATTAGCCTATTGCACCCACGACATACCAGGCATCTGTGCCGGTCTTAATACATGCAGCGCTCTTATATTGAGCAAGGGTAGGTGAGGCCGCTACTGCACCAGCCGAAAGAATTGTAGTTGTGCCAGGTGTAACTGCTGAGATCGTGCAGGCTCCGACGCCGATGTTTAGGATTGTTAGGACTGTGCCGATAGGGAATGCTACTGAGGCGTTAGTAGGGATCTTATAGGCGATCGCTGTTGCCTTGTTCATAAGCTCGATAACCTGATAGGTGTCGGCAATTACAGCCGTATAGTCCGCAGTCTGAGCTGCGCCTACAGTAAAGGCTACTAGGCCGTTATAGTCTGCGGCTGTAAAGATATCGCCTGTTGTCGCTGGAAAGCCTTCTGCCATGATTTTCTCCTAGTATCCCATTATGGATTGTCCGATTATACCGTAAGTCGATGATCCGATGATGAATCCCTCGACTATAGGCTCAAGTGTTGTAACTGTGCACTTCATGCTGTTAGGGGTTATGTCCCACGCCAAGCCCTGTACCTGCAAGGTCTTAACGATCGTACTCGAATCAGGCTGCACATTGGTTATCTTCACATTGTCAAAATAGTCGAGACCGATCATTGTGTCAGTTGGTACATCTGTATCAAGAAGATCGACGGTCATGGCATCAATGCGGATAGTCGTCTCAGCTCTAGTCGCTACATATATCTTGGCAATGTCTAGGACTTGAGCATCTGTCTCAGGGATCATCTCTGTCAGAGTAGCGCCATGAGGGAAATACTTAGCCGATGAAGTTGCATCTGTTGCAGTCTGTGCTGTGCCACCAATGCGTGTCATGCTGGCTTGGTTGATGATCAGCTTGTCATCGAAGGCGTATTTGAGGTCTGAGTAAGGAATGCCTGTTGTCTGGTCGAACTCAATAGGAGCAGCGGCCAGAGATCCCACGACATCGGTGCGATCCTTAAACTCTGCTGTGCCATCTGTGCGAATCCAGAAGGCTCCCTGCTCTGCAAATTCAACCGCTTTCAATGCTGCAAGGGCTGTGCGCGAGGTTGCTGGATCTGCCTGAACTGTCGTCGATCCCGTATCAGTTATTCTCATCGACGTAGGAAATGAGACTTGATCAAGGATCTTTGTAATGCGAGTGCCAGTAGTCTGCCCAGCCGTAGCACCTGTAATTGTAGCCACGTTAGCCATCTGAAATAGTCTGAAGGCATCGGAGCAGACGATATCGACGTATCCAATCTCCTGCGATGTGGGATAGTAATACTTATAAGAATCGACATAACCTGAAAATAAGAAGTGCTGAGTGGTCGCAGTAGTAGCTGCTACGCGGATCTTGCGTAGTGGAGTCAGATAACCATAATAAGGTGAGTTTACATTTTGAGGATTGAAAGAGCCTGTCTCATCAATTACTCGAACCGTACATGTACCAGTTTCATAAGTGTCGCGCATAATACTTCTACCACGCTGGATCTTTATTGATCTAGTGGTGTTGCTTAGATCAACTACTGGATCAGGAACTTCTGTGGCCGCGAACTGTGATACACCAATGACGCCATTGATCGGATCGCCAATAGTAAAGGGATAGCCGAATGTAGCGCCTTGGCTAAAGTCGAACGATACCGAGATGGTGGCAGGTAGTGTCATTTGACTGACGGCGCTCCACGTCCGTTGTATCGACTCACATCGCTGAAAGTACCCGATAGAGATTGATTAACTTGAGTCTCTGTAATCGCTCCAGTAACTACGTTGCCATCAAGATAGACCTGCACGTTAACCAATTTCTGTTCTGAAACTTGACCAGCATTAACAGCAGCCGCCAATTCCATTTGTGCATCTGAGAAACTAGAAGATATCGGAACGGGAGTTGTGCCTAATGATGAGACTGTAACGCCTAGAGAAGCTGCTGTCCAAGCCAGAACATCGTCAGGAATCTTCCAATTTTCATAAGGGTTAGGAGCTTTAGGAGTAGCTAGTAATGCAAGGCGTAACTGTTCATTTCGCTTAACAGCTTCATTTAATTGATCAGATAACTGTGTGGCTAAACTTGCGTTACCCTCGAGGATAGCCTTTTGCAATAGCAATGAGATGCGATCGGTCTCGCTTATCTTCCCCTTGAGTGCTGCCTCGATGCCAATGGCATCTAGGTTAAGAGTCTTAGAAGCCTTCTGTAAGGCTAGAGACTTCTTCTGTGTATCTAGAGTCTTCTTCTGTAGTGCTGCTAACTCTTTAGCACGCTTGGCTGCATCAGCCTCTGCTTTCTTACGAGCTGCATCGTTAGGATCAATAAAGGCACCGCCTAAAGCAGATGAAGGATAGCCTCCTACGCCTGCTGCAACCTCCTTGTTAAAAGATTTAATAAACTTTAATATTTGTCCAGGTTGAGAATTTTCTAAGATAAATGGGAAGATGTCTGTTACATATTTTTCAACACCAGGTATTTTTTTAATTTCTGCAATCATTTGCGCAAGGCCTGTTATTACAGAACTGATCTCTGTTGCTAGCATTTCCATAGAGTCTGCTAGAGGTTGAATGGTGTTGCCTTCTCCAGCCAAGATGCTAAGGGAATCCATGAGACCCTTGCCGATAGTCTCAGATGCTTCCCCAGCTGCTGTAGATAAGATACCTATCTTGCCTGCGTAAGTCTCAAGGTAAGCAGCGTTAGCGCCCGTAAATTGCTTACTAAGTTTTTCCTGTACATCTGCAAAGCTCATGGTTTTAAGTTCAGCCTGAGATAGTCCTAGCGAATACTTGCGAAGACCACGAGTCTGTCCCACATAAGCCATGCTCAAGTCATTTACTACAGTCTCAAAATCAACGCCAGAGCCGCGTGAGATGTCTAGTGCTTGCGTAAGGAGAGCCGTAGACTTAGCAACTGACCCTGTAGTCTGTAATAACTTCTGCATCGATGGGCGAAGTTGGTCATCTGTAACGCCAGATGCTTTAGATAACTGGGATATAAATTCTTCAATGCGTGGAGTCTCAAATGCTAGGCCAAGATTCTTGACAGATTGTGCAAGGCGTGTTGCCGCTTGCTCATCCTCAATAAATGCCTTAGCTGCATTCTTAGCGAACTTGAGAAGCTGCTGCGCTCCAAAGGTAGCGGCTAGAACTCCGCCTAACTTCTTGACGCCTTTCTCTAACTTGCTAGTAGATTTGCCAGCTTGATCAAAGGCTTTCTTGCCTTTAAACTCGCCGATAATCGGTATGCGTAACTCAGCCATTGTTGCCTCTCGCGTTGAACTTAGCGGCTGCTGTCTCAAGCGCCTTAATCACGCCAGCCTTAGCCTTGCCTTGATCTTGATCATAAGCCTTAAACATGGCTCGGCCTTGCATCTTGCGACTGCCTCCGAATGAGCCAGAGAAGCGTGGGCTGAAGTTGCCAGAGACTCCAGACTTACGTCCGGCAGTTTCTACGATTGCACCTGCTGCCGTCTTATTGTGGATTGATACTGTCTGCACCCATCCTTGGCGATTAGGCTTAGTAGGTGTTAACTTATAACCCACTCCTCGACGTGCCTCAGCTGCGTCATACATCGGGAACTTAGCAGTCTTTACTTCATGCTTTACGAATCCAGATGGAGCGTCTGCATTAGATGGCAAAAATCCTCTAGCCTTCTTGACCAAGGGCTTTAAGAATCCCACCATCTCCTCACGCGTCTCTTTGTCAAGATCAGGCGAGAACTTCTTCAAGGCTTTGCGAAGCTCACTAGCGCCTTTTAGCTCTGTAGGCATCCGCTTGCTCCTTTGCTCTATCCTTCAACGCTTTCAGTAACATCTGGAGCATTGATGGATCTAAATCGATTAAAGATTGTGGAGGGATAGCCGTCTCAATGCTCAAGCGAGCAATGAGATAGTGGATGCTATCCCTGCCTAGGCCAAAGGGTCAGACTCAGCAACCTCTACACTCTTTAGAGTTTCAAGGAAGTCTGAACCGAATGGCTTGACTGTGACTCCACTAAGTCGAAGGCCTTCCCATGCAAGCCAATAGACATCTGATTGCTTTTCATCATCGCGGAACGCTTTGTGAAATCCCTTTTTAGCATATAGCTCAAACGCGTACTCTAATCGAGGAGTGATCTCGATCTCGGTGACGCTGTTGTCTGCCATCGTGACTATTAACTTTGCCATGCTGTGCCCCTTTGTTTAGTTGGATTATGAAGTAGATACTGCGATTGTGCCGTTAACATTAAATGTACAACTTTGCATACTTAGATCAGCGACAGAACCGTTAATATCAGTGGTTCCGTTGATCAAACAAGTCATAGTGTATAGCGGATTAGTTGCAGATGTAACAGCAGATGTCTGCTTCATTGTGATTGTAGTTGATGTACCCCATACAGCCTGCAAGGTCTGTAGAACCTCAGAAGATGCTGTGTCATTGAGGAAGTCGATTGTGACAGATGATGCCTCTAGACCCTTGACGAACTTATGGCCTGAGTCACCCATTGCTGTTACTTCTAGCTCATCGAATGCTCGGTTGATTGTTACTGCTGTAACGTGGTCAGACAAGTCGACTGAATTGACTGTCAAGACTACGCCATTATTTAAGAATACAGCCATTGGATTATTCCTCGTCTTTCTTAGTAGTTACTGGCTTTGCTGCTGGTGTTGCTACCTGCCCGATTTTGATCAGGAAGGCGTCTCTTTCTTTTTCCCACTCGGACATGTTAGCTCCAACTCGTTAGGATTGATATGTTGATATTGCAAGTAAGTAGATCACCTGACGCGGCACTGAGTACGGCAGGAGCCGATACATCGGAGACATTGTAGGTGTATGAAGATGCAGCGAGCAGGCTAAACACGCGCACGATGTCATCTTCAATTCCATTGAGATTACCCTCGTTATCGAGCAAGGGCACGAGGATCGACAGCTGAAAGTTAGCCATAGGAGCGATCGTTGTATAAGAATTATTAGAGGGCGTGATGTAAGGATCAGCAGGGCTGACTATCACGCTATTGGCAATAGGTGTTGCAGGTGGGAATGAGAAGACTGAATACTTTGTGTTATCTGTAAGAGCTGCTGCGATACCTGCGCGGAGTGTTGATATGGCGGCCATTAGCCCACCATCGATCTCGGATCAAGATACGGAGCAAGCAAACCTCGAACGCGAGCAAGAAGGGTGTTGCCCATGCGGAAAGGCGAAGGTGCGTAGCCATCGATCGTGACGCCGCCGCTTGATGGCGCTTGGCGCGATTGCCAGATGTCAATCGAGATCATAAGAGATGCTTCTTGAATTGCCGGAATCGTTGTATAGTCTGTGTAAGTCTCAGCTGCTGCAATGCCATAAGGATTAACCTCATGGTAAGGATTATTATTACCAGCCGTTATTGTAATATTAAAATCATAAGTATTGATTGCTGTAATTGTCTTTGATCCATTGAAGCGGCTACCTGCTCCGCTAATTGTCACAGTCTGACCTACATAAAAGACTTTATCTATAGGTACATCAAAGTAGAGAGTGCCAGTAGTGTCATCGCTGGAATGCGCAATGATTGACTGCTGGTTCTTCCATAGAAAGGGCAAGAGAACGTTATCTGCGGCATCTACCACTTCTTGAAGCGTGGCGTCAGCGTACAGCGACCCAACACCTAGCGCGGTGCGAAGCTCTGCAACTGTTGTCAATGCCATGCTCTTATCCTTTCTAAAGACTGGCAGGGTAGAAGGGCACTACCCTGCCAGCGACTTAGTGTGTTTCTTAGGTGAAGTTGAACCAGTTTGCGCCAGCGCCTAATTTAGTGGCGACAGCTCCCTGACCGAAGAGTAGAATATCTACAGTTCCGTCAGAGTTGATGTTTGTACGAAGTTGCTGACGAGCACCCTCGTACCATGTGTAAGCATCTGGGTTTACAACTAGCATTGAGTAATCGCCAGTTCCTACTGGTGCGGCTGATGTGATGTAACGAGATACACGAAGATCAAGACCTGCTACTGAACCACGAACGCTAAGAGGTGAAAGTGCACCACCTGCGTTTTGAGGGTTTGCAGCAATGTAGATTGGTCGTCCGTTATCGTTGTATGACATAATGTTTGCCCATTGTGCTGGTGTAACTACAATGTTACGAGCAAATCCAAGTGATGCTGAATAAACAGCAGCAGCAGCGCTTGAGATGTACTTTAGTAATCCATCGGCTGAATTAGCTTGTGCTGTTGCGTTGAGAGCTCCATCGTTTCCGATTACGCCAGTTACATACTGCTCCGTGTCTTTTGCGTAAGCAAATTCCATCTGAGTAAGAAGCTCATCTAAAAATGCAGGGCTTGAGTTTGTGAGAAGTTCGAGAGTTGTGATAGCACGACCCTTAAATGACTTCTTTGTTACTGTAATGTATGAAGCCTCAAGCTGTGATTCTGTGACAGCTGCGTTCTCATCAATCTGATCTACAATAGGAACTTCAGTAATCTTTGGCAGCTCGAAAGTTTTTCCAAATTCTGGCATTGTGCCGCGAGTAATTGAGTCAATTACTGGGCGATCAGCGTTAGAAAGGAAGTTAAGGAGTTGTGTGCTTTGTGGTGTTGGGATAAATCCTGCACCTGTTGTCTGATCGTTGTCAGCAGCGCGAAGCCATTGACGTGAATCTTCATCACCAAAGAGGTTAGCCTTTAGTGTGTTTTCAAGGTAGTTACGCTTTGTAACTTCGATGCGTGGTGTTGTGTACACCATTGCTTGGACAGTAGGACGAGCAGCTTCTACAGCCGCAGCCTCTACTGGTGTTGCTTCGACTGTTGTGTCTTCCACGACTGTCTCGCTTTCTGTAGGTAGGGGTTCTTCTACGGCTTCTGCTGACGCTTCTTCCGCTGCGATCTCCAATACTTGAGCCGACTTAAATGCAGGCTCAGTTACTAGAGAAACTTCTTTTAATTTAGCCGCTGTGACGACTGTGTGGCCGTCGCGTGATGGCTTTGATGAAATAATCTCTGCGCCGATAGAAAGGCCAGAGACAAGGCCTTCGCTGGCCATGACAAGCGCGTCAGTACCGGCAGTTGAGCGAGATAACTTGAAAGTAGCGTAAATGCCGTCGTCTTTAATCTCGCTAGTTGTCATGCGGCCAATCGGCTTCTTCATGTCATGCTGGCTAAATAATTTAATCTTACTAGGGTCTTCAATCTCAATAGATCCAGACTCAAAAGTGTACGCGCCAAGGTTAGTCTGGCCGACTTCGCCTGTACCTAGTGGCACGATCTTTCCAGATATCTCGCGGCGATCTTCGCTGCACTCGATAGAGGATGCTTCAATGTATAGCGTCTCCATTAGTAATCACTTCCGTTAGGTGTCATGTCTTCCATCTCCATCGCTTGCTCTGTTGTAATAAGGCCAAGGCTCAGCATCTTCTCAATGACGAGAAGTCGCTCCATAGGTTCTACACGTAGGAACGAAGAATCGAGGTCAAACTTTACGAAGTGTCCAGCCGTAGATATATCGTCCATGCTTAAGCGTTCTTCGATTGCGCAGATGTACGGCTGGAACGCTAGTGCAACGAGCTGCTTACGCTCGTCAATGATGTTGGCATAAGTCATTGAGGTATTCTGATCAGCTGAAAGGTAGTAAGCCGGTACGCCGCATAGTCGAGCGATTTCAGTAGCTAAATTCTGTACGGCCTCGTTATACATCATGTCTTTAGGGCTAAATCCGACTGTTTCGTAATTAAGAGTTGAAGTAAGATAAGCCGTTGAGCGATTTTGACGAGCAGTCTTGAAGGCTGCAAGTAGTCCCTGCACTTCTGCTGGAGGTAGGTCTGCGCCTGTGTTCTTGATGTAACCTGTAGGCATTGGAGTGCCTGCTGCTATAGCTGCCGCTTTCTGAACATCAATTGCGCTCTGAATTGTGCGTGATCCTGTAGTCAAAATGCCTTCATTAAATGCTTGAAATGTTACTAGAGATCCAAGGCCGGACATTGGACGAGGTGATCCATCGACGTAATACTGTGTAACAAAAGTGTTATGAATGTCAAGGTCGAAAGTAACGCGAGTGTTAGCAACCCAATCAAATGACGCGCCGCGACCATCTTCCTGATAGACCTCGACAATTTCGAGAAAGGCCTGACCATAGAATAGAAGGCTATCGACTAGCCAACTTAAGGTGACGAATTGTGGCTGTGATTTAGAAAGCTGGTGAACCCATCGAGGGGCGGCAATTTCTTCGCCTGTAGATTTCTTCTTATACTCAAGCGGAATAGATCCGACTGTGCAGAGCAAGTCTCTGCATCGTTTAAGAGCTGGAACGCTCATAGCGTCGCGGCGAGCAATTACTGGGAAGGTAAAATTATAAATGCCATTAATGCTATCGCCCATAATTTGCGGCGCATATTGAGCTTCAACGGCTTTTGGCTTACGATCAAATAGACCCATAGACGGCAATTATACACTACATGTTGTGTTATTCGGTGTATATAGCCGCTACCTGTTGTGGTTTCAATAGCATCGATACGACCATCGCTAGACCAATCGGCGCTGAAATATCGCCTGCACTTTTACGCTTTACGATGCGCCATGATGAGTCATTAACTTTAGCCGCGCAGTTATTCATCTGTTGGATTAACTCGGCTTGGCCGTTATGCACTACGCGATGATTGACTAGACCATCAAGAAGGTCAGAGCAAGCCTGATAGAACTGCTGGCCTGAGACGTCTTGCGTTATTTGTCCGGCATTAGCCAATCGTTCGCTGATTGATTGCGTCGCGTACTTGTCGTAGCAGATCATCTTAGGTCGATATTGATCAGCCCATCCCTTGATGTCAGCTGCAATCTTTAAGTCATCGACCGAGACTTGGCTTTCCCACGTCTGGAGAATCCCGACACCAATTCTTCCGTCACCCATAATCTGACCAGCAACGAGGCTCGCATTGCGGCGAGATGGAGATACATCGAAGCCAAAGACTGTATAGCCACCGATCGGAATCTGGAGCGTGGAATCGGAGGTCTCCTCAAGTACGCCATGAGGCCATGGACTCTGTAGAGAATCAATCCATTGGCATAAAAGTTCAGTTCGAGTGTCTTCAATCTTGTTAGTTGCCACAGCTTCTTCAAGTGATTCCTCCGTTATGGTATGACCAAGCGCAGGATTGGCTAGCGCCCATCCATTGCGGTCGGTGATCTTGCAGTATTGCGGTGCTGAGTATTCATAGAATCCGAATGACTTAGGCGGTGACTCAAGGGCACGCGTTCTCAAATTATTGAGAGTTTCGGAAAAGGCATCGCCAGCATTGCTACTCAAAAAGGTCTGGCTATTAGCCCTTGCACGAGTCGTAGGGATCGCAGCTGTGTAGCCTTCCTTGCTTATCTCTCGGACTTCATCGATCCAAAGAAAGTCAGCCGTTCTGCCGCGACTTGAGTCACGAGTGTCGGAGACCAGATCCAAAGTAGCGCCGTTAAGCAGCTCTATTCGCTCGCCGCCGTTGGCGTAGCGGATGGCTTTAGTACCGGCCTTTAAGTGAGGCGTATTCTCGATAATCCATGCGATCTCACGAAAGGTCATAAGGGCAGTTGCTCGGTTAGATGACATGATCAGATGCTTCATCTCGCCACCATAAAAGAGACCCCAGATAACTCTCATGCGTCCTAGATGGCTCTTACCATTCTGGCGTGCTACCAATAACAGCGATGTCTTGCGAATGTAGTTGCCTTTAGCATCCACGCGCATCATGTCATCTAGAACCCACTTCTGCCATGGCATTAAGGGAGTCCCTAGATCATTTGCGAGCTTGGCGATCTCATCTGAGCGTGTTTTGCCTTTGAGAAGTGGACTGTGGAGCCTTGGCTTGATTGCCCCTCGTAGCGGATGTTTACGAGCGCCCATTAACTAGGACTGTCTGTGACTGGTCGGGCTGTAAAGGGACTGTCTGGCATCGTTCTGGACTGCATCGGGGATATATTGCCAGA
>Ga0209353_10001117_pt1 | contig 15399 bp, 17 predicted proteins | sample LauGreSpBDMM15SD_2_FD_187561 | JGI IMG/M metagenome (GOLD analysis project Ga0209353, IMG submission 187561) | Freshwater lake microbial communities from Lake Michigan, USA - Sp13.BD.MM15.SD (SPAdes) (version 2) | ecosystem: Environmental > Aquatic > Freshwater > Lake | place: Lake Michigan...
CATTAATTTACTAAAAACTCAACACTATTAAAAACTCAACATTCACAACTCAACATTAACACCGATTTACTCAAAACGCAACATTTACAACACAACACTACATTAATTTACTAAAAACTCAACACTCACAACTCAACACTATTAATAGTGGTTAAAGTTAATCACCGTTGTAAATTTAGCTCCGAACGACAAAGGATCTAAATCCATAGATTGATTATCAACACGGTTGAAATAGGTTTTATAGTAAGGCTCAAATCCAATTCCCAACCAATGGGTTAAATTGTATTTTATCCCAAAACTATAGGTTGCACCTGCCAAAAAAGTACTGATATTATCCAGGTCGGTATTTTTGGTACTGTTGTCCTGTTGTGTTGACAATCCCGATTTTTGTAGCAAAACACTAGGAATAATACCCGCAGAAAGGAAAAACTGAAGGTGGTCTTTGTGGATCAGATTCAAATTCAACATCAAAGGAATATCCAAATATTTCAAATCAAAATTTTGAGTTTTGGATTGCAAATCAAGGGTTAAAAGATTAGACTTATCATAAGAATAATTGACAGAATAACCTTTGGTAGAAAATAAAAATGCGGCACGCAATGTAAGCAATTTCAAAGGATGGTAAATAATGGTTCCTCCTAAAGAATAATTCATCTGAACGTTGTAATCGGGAACCGACAAACCCTTGGTTTTAAAATTATAAATATACACATCTGGAGAGTACATCAACCCGATAGAAAGTTTATTTTTATGGGTGTGTTTCTTTGGTGTATCCTGCGCATAAATTGTGGTGCAGTGCACTACCGTCAACAAAATAAAAAAACATTTCAACTTGTATTTCATAAGGGAGACATTTCAGTGTGACGAATTTTACGCATAAAAAACCAAATTAGTTTTCCAATTCACCTCTACCCCAATATTTTCTGAATGGATAAAAATGTATTGTGCCTAATAAAAGGCATAATTTTGAATCACCATCAAATATGTTCAACAAAAAAGTTGCAGTTGCAACTTGAATTCAACTTTTAAAATTACCCCCTAACGGTACCATCTATTCAGTTCCAAATATTTTTCCACCCCATCAGTTACTAAAAACTTGATAGGCTTTTGGGCTTGAATCAATGAACGAATATAGGTAGCTGAAATGTCAAAAAGTGGCACATCAAGTAAGGTCACTTTAGGGTGTGCAACAAGTTCACATGGAGGCGTATTTGGTCTGGGATATACCAACAATGCTGCCTGGTTCAAAATATCCTGGTAATCATTCCACAAATGAAAATGCAACAGGTTATCTTCTCCAATCAGTATTTTGAAGGTTTCTTCAGGATACAGTTTTATAATTTCAGTTAACGTATTGATGGTATAATTGGGTTTCGACAATCCGAACTCCAAGGTACAAGCCCTAAATTTAGGTTGACTTTGAATACTCAGGTTGACCATTGCCAAGCGGGCTTCCTCTCTCAACAATTCACCCGTATTTTTAAATGGATTTTGAGGAGAAATTACAAACCAAACTTCATCGGCGTAGCCATGCGTTAAAGCAGCTTGAGCAATAACCAAATGCCCGTGGTGAATTGGATTAAAAGATCCGAAGAATAATGCGATTGCCATTAATTTATGTTGTTGTGTGTTTTTTTGATCATTTGAATAAATTCCATACTCATGCGTAAATTCCATTTTTTAAGGCATTTACAAATATAGGTTGTCGTCCTCTGAGAGAGTTAATATCAGCTTTTGTAAGAATGTGTGCATCAAGTAGCATATTGTATTTCAAATCAATTGCATAACAAATATCCATTATTTGGGATACATCTTTGGTTGAGTTCATTTTATTCAAAACCACTAAAATATCAAAATCAGAATTTTCGTTTTCTTTTCCCGAAGCTTGTGAACCAAACAATACAAGTAGATTTAAGTCAAATTTTGCTGACAAATTTTGTTTCAAATCTTTTAAAATAATATTTTTTGTATTGCTTTCCATATTTTATAAATTCTAATGTAATTTAGAAATACAACTGTAATAATCCCAATTTTACTGACGTACTATTCCACCTGTAAGTCTTAACAATTCCGTTTCGGCTTCTATGACATCCAAAACAGCATCCAATTTATTCAAAGCTATAGACAAATAATTGAGTTGAACAGTTCTAATTTCTACCGAATTGAGCAAGCCACTTTTGTAACGTTCTTCGGCCATTTGAATATTAAGATTGGCTGTGGCTAAATTTTCTTGAGCGATATCCACCAAAAGCTTTCTGAAATTGTACTGGTCTAAGGTTTTGTTCAAATTGTTTTTTGCACTGATTTGCAATTCTTGTAAAGTCAAAGAAGCAATCTTTTCCTGTACCAAGGCATTTTGAATATTTCGTTTTACCTGTCCACCATTAAAAATAGTGTATCTCAAATTTAAATTAACATAAGCCCCATAACTATACCCTACAGCTGTTCGCCCTTCATAAGAGCTGTATTTAGGGTCGGTTAAAGCAATACCCGTCAAGCTATTGACATTGCTACTCAACCCCGAATTTAAAGTCACACTAGGGTACAACTGCGTTTTGGCAAAACTGGTATTGGTTTTCATCACCGCCTCGTTCAACAGTTGATTTTTGAGGTGTTGGTTATTTTCCAAGAGTTTCGCTTCCAAGTCTGCATATTGAAAACTTTTATTGGAATAACTTAAGGTATCGGTCAGTAAAAATTGGGTATTTACCTCTTCACCCATAAACAAGTTAATGTTCTTAAGGGCATTGGTATAGCTCAATTCCTGCAATAACAACTGAGAAGAATCACTTAAAAGCCCATTTTTTTCTTGTAAATAATCGAAGCTATTGGCTTGACCATAAGCTCTTTTGGCTTCTACATACAACAACCGGTGTTTAGAAAGTTGCAATACTTTTTGACGAACGTTTAATTTTTCTTTTTCAAATACTGCCAAATAATACGCCATCATCAACGATTGAATTTGCGCCTGAATAACCAATTGCACGTTTCCTTCACTGAGATTAGTCAGTTGAGCTAAATTGTTTTTTTGAATAGAAACCCTGTAACCGTTAAAAATGGTCAAGCCCAAATCAATTTGAGCGTTCAAATTGCCGGTCATCAAAACACCACCCAATGAGAAAGGATTTGCAGGAACCTGGTTTATCAAATTATTAGCCTCTGAAGCAACAAAAGTAATCGCAGGATATTTCCCTGTATTTCCCCAAGTATTGTTATTAGACGCAACTTCTTTGTTGGCAAGCGCTATTTTAATTTGGTAATTATTTTGCAAACACCTCGCAATGGCCTGCGCTAGACTCAATTTTTCTTGCGCAAAAACAGGCACACCAAAGAGCAGAAGCAGCAATACAATTTTAGATGTTTTTATGGTCATTTGATACATTGCTCCATTTGAATAGCTTAGTAATTAATACATTTTTAAAAAAGGGTGTTGGTTTTGAATGTTGGTTTTGATTTAATTAAGTATCAATCAACTAAAAATGTCTTTTACTAAACATTCAACACTAAACATTCAACACTCAACATTCAACACTAAACATTATTTAATCCTTCAGATTTACACATAAATCCAGGATTCAGCAGATTTTCTTTGTTGTATTTAAATTCTTCTCCCGACAAATGGGTTACGGAACCACCCGCCGCTTTTAAGATGGCTTGCCCTGCGGCGGTATCCCATTCCATGGTGGGTCCACTTCGGTAATAAATGTCGGCTTGGCCGGTGGCGACCAAACAAAATTTCAACGAACTGCCCATACTCACAAAACTTTCAATGTCATATTTTGCCAACACCTGTGCATCTTCTTCACTGCCATGCGAACGACTTCCTGCGGAAATAAGCTTGCTTGTTTTGAGATTAGATTGAATTTTTTGAACCGCATCTCCTGCCATTTGCATAAAAGCGCCATGCGCATCACCCCAATACATGATGTCCAAAACTGGTGCATAAATCACTCCAACAGTAGTAATGTTGTTTTCCACCAAAGCGATATTTACTGTAAATTCCCCATTTCTTTTGATGAATTCTTTGGTACCATCGAGTGGATCAATGAGCCAAAAAGTTGTCCAGTTTTTGCGCACCTCATAAGGAATTTCTTTTTCTTCTTCAGAAATGATGGGAATGTGGGGATACAAAGATTTTAAAGCCTCCATAATGACCTGGTTGGAAGCTTTATCGGCAAGGGTTAAGGGAGAATCGTCTTTTTTTTGCTCCACATTTGCTGATAAAGCAGGATTGTGGTAAATATTTAAAATTTCATTTCCTGCTTTTTTAGCAATATCACAAATTTTTATAAGGTCAATCTTTGTCATTCAGAATATTATTTTAATATTTGTCCATATTTCGAAAAAAATCAATATAAAATTCTGCAAAAGCAGTGGCGATATATTTATTTTATTCCGCAAATTATTCTAAATTTGTGGTTCTTTCAAGTAAATCAAAGTGTTTATCCAATAGATTACCATATATGCAAAACATTCACCCCATATTTGACAGCGTATTGCAACGTAACGACAAAGAAGCTTTACTGAAACAACATGCCATGGTGGTCTGGATGGTAGGCTTATCGGGTTCGGGGAAAAGCACTTTGGCCAAAGCGGTAGAAAAAGAATTGTACAATCAAGGATTTTTAACCCAATTGCTAGATGGAGACAATTTAAGAACAGGCATCAATAACAACTTAGGATTTTCAGAAGCAGATCGTCTTGAAAACATTAGAAGAGCAGCAGAGGTTGCCAAATTATTTTGTAATGCCGGCTTAATCACAATTTGCTCTTTTATTAGCCCGACGGAAGAAATCAGAACTATTGCCAAAGACATCATAGGAGCACAAGATTTTACAGAAGTATATGTCAACGCACCTTTCGAGGTTTGTGAACAACGGGATGTAAAAGGCTTGTACAAAAAAGCCAGGAATGGTGAAATCAAAAACTTTACTGGTTTAGATGCCCCATTCGAAGCCCCTCAAAACCCTGCTATTGAAATCCGTACCCATGAACAAAGCATGGAAACGTGCGTCAAACAGTTGGTGGATTATATAGTATTAAGTACAAAGTATTAAGTACAAAGTATCGGAAAAAGAGAAACAACAATAAAATATAAATAAAGAACATTTCATTGTTCAAAATACTAAAAACTCATCACTCAAAACTAATAACTTAAATAATGGCCTACAATCTATCGCATTTAAAACAACTTGAAGCAGAAGCGATTCACATTATGCGTGAAGTTGCCGCTCAGTTTGAACGACCTGCCTTGTTGTTTTCTGGTGGAAAAGATTCCATTTGTTTGGTTCGATTGGCTCAAAAAGCTTTCTTCCCTGCAAAAATCCCTTTCCCTTTGGTTCACGTAGATACGGGACATAACTTTTTGGAAACCATCGCTTTTCGTGATAAATTGGCCGCACAAGTAGGCGCTAATTTAATTGTAAGAAACGTGCAAGATTCTATCAATAGAGGAACGGCTCAAGATGAGAAAGGACCAAATCCTAGCCGTAATGGACTACAAACCATCACCTTACTAGAAACCATTGAAGAGTTTAAGTTTGATGCTTGTTTTGGTGGTGCACGTAGAGATGAAGAAAAAGCCAGGGCAAAAGAAAGATTTTTTTCTCACAGAGATGAGTTTGGCCAATGGGACCCTAAAAACCAAAGACCAGAATTGTGGAACCTCTACAATGGCAAAAAACAAGTAGGCGAACATTTCAGGGTATTCCCAATTTCTAACTGGACAGAAATGGACGTTTGGCAATACTTAGATGCTGAAAAACTTGAAATCCCTTCCATCTATTATACCCACCAAAGAGAGGTGGTATTCAGAGACAATAACTGGTTAGCGAAATCTGATTTCATTACGCTAATGGGAGATGAAAAATACGAAACGAGAACTGTTCGATTCAGAACTGTTGGTGATATGACCTGTACCGGTGCCGTAGAATCTAACGCCGACACCATTGAACGTGTGATACAAGAAGTGGCTTCTGCCAGAAATACCGAACGTGGAACGCGTGCCGACGACAAACGTACGGAAGCGGCCATGGAAGACCGTAAAAAACAAGGATACTTTTAAGTTGTAGAGTTTTCAAGTTTACGGTTATCAGTTTTGAAAGAATAAATCTGATACACCAAACTTGATAACAGTGAACTCGATAACCGAAAACTAGAAAACTAAAAAAATGACTGAAGAAATAATACACGATTCAAAAGCCTATTTAGACATGGACTTGCTGAGGTTCACCACCGCAGGAAGTGTGGATGATGGCAAAAGTACCTTAATTGGCCGTTTACTTTTTGATTCAAAATCAATATTTGCTGATCAATTGGAAGCCATTGAAGAAGCAAGTACGCGTAAAGGAAAAGGCTATGTTGATTTATCTTTGTTGACCGACGGTTTACGTGCCGAACGTGAACAAGGCATCACCATTGATGTGGCATACCGTTACTTTGCTACGCCAAAAAGAAAATTCATTGTTGCCGATACCCCTGGCCATATTCAATATACCAGAAACATGGTGACAGGTGCATCTACGGCCAACTTAACCATTATTTTGATTGATGCACGTCATGGGGTGATTGAACAAACCATGCGTCATTCATTTATTGCTTCTTTATTGCAAATCAAACACATCGTCGTTTGTGTAAACAAAATGGATTTGGTAGATTATAGCGAAGAAGTCTACGAAAAAATCAAAGCCGATTACGAAGCATTCTCCGCAAAATTAGATGTGCCTGACATCCAATTTATTCCAATTTCTGCCTTGAATGGAGATAACGTAGTGGACAAATCTGAAAACATGCCTTGGTACCAAGGCGGTACCTTGATGTACAATTTGGAAAATGTGCATATCGCAAGTGATTTAAATTTCGTGGATGCTCGTTTCCCTGTGCAATATGTGATTCGTCCTCAAAATGATGAATACCACGATTACAGAGGTTATGCAGGGAAAGTTGAAGGTGGAACATTCAGACCAGGCGATGAAGTAGTCGCTTTGCCTTCAGGATTTACTTCAAAAATCAAATCGATAGATACTATTGATGGCCCTTTAGACGAAGCTTTCCCTCCGATGTCGGTAACGGTTACTTTGGAAGACAATATTGACATCAGCAGAGGAGACATGTTGGTAAAAACACTCAACCAACCAACCGTAAGCCAAGACATTGAGTTGATGATTTGTTGGTTGAACGACAAAAAATTAATTCCAAATGGTAAATACGTTATCAAACACACGACCAAGGAAGCCAGGTGCATTGTCAAAGAGGTACGTTATAAAGTAGACATCAACACCTTGCATAAAATTGAAGACGAAAAATCTATAGGCTTAAATGACATTGGAAGAATCTTAATCCGAACAACTTCACCTTTATATTACGATAGCTATAAGAAAAACAGAACCACGGGTAGCGTAATTATCATTGATGAATTCACCAATGAAACCCTTGCTGCTGGAATGATTATTTAAGCTGAGTACAGGGTACTGAGTACTGAGTACTAGGTATTAGGTATTAGGCACAAGGTACTGGGTACAAAGTATTAGGTACTGGGTACTGGGTACAAAGTATTAGGTATTAGGTACAAAGAATTGAAGCCTTCAGATTTCTGGAGGCTTTTTTGTTTTTAATATTAATGTTTCAAAAAAACATTTTGTGGAGGAAATTAGCAATATGCCAAAGTCTCACAAATTATTACAATGAAACTCAACAGAACAACTTCATTTTTCATAAAAGAGTCAACATCAATAAACGGTTGAACAATACAACTAAAACGCTAAGCTTTAAACCTTAATAAATGTTTTATTTCTGTACATATACCATAACAGCAAATATAATATTCCAAAACCACCAATAATAGTGAGCATATTGTAATAGGCTCCGGTATATTGCTCTAACCCAAACAAGAAAAATTTAGCAATGGTTGGAAAACTTACCAAATGAGAGATCACATAAGCCGTGATTGCATTTATGCCAATCACCCTGAATGGAAAAGACCAGCGGATGTATTTTTTAACATCTATAATCCAATAAAAGATACTGAGTAAAATAAAACACACACCAGATGATGCCAATACAAAAGAGCTCGTCCATATTTTTTTAACAATAGGATGCCACATTCCAAGAAGCGACCCCAACAATAACCCAGCAATCCCAAACAACAGTAAATTGATTACAACTTGTTGTTGAGTACGCTTTGATTTGATTAATTCTCCTGCCATTACCCCTGACAAGGTGGTGGCGACAAACCCAAATCCTGATAAAAACCACGTATATTGCTCTCCATCATGATATTTTCCAAACAATACATAATCAACATAAAAAGCAAAATTACGACCTGGAAGCAATACACTTTTCCCAAAACCTGGGACTATTGGCATAGTCAAAATCAAGGTATAAAACACCAAACAAAGTATAAAAATAATATAGATCCATTTTTTATCTAAATGAATGTAGATCAAACATGAAAAAAAATAGCCTACAGCAATGGCCTGTAAAGTATTATTGAACACAAAAAAGTTTTCTGGATCAAATGCCAATAAATTCCCCTGAACAATCCATCCCAAAACAAATAAGAGAATGAACCGTGTAAGGATTTTTTTATACCAATTAAACATACGAGCATTTTCAATGGTAGTTTTGGACAAAGAAAATGGAATTACTGCACCTACTACAAACAAAAACAAGGGCATCACAATATCATAAAATGTGGAGCCAAACCATTCAGGATGATCAAACTGCAGGGCCAAATGGTGTGTAAATTGTGAACCAATGGCTTTATCTAATTGAATAAAAAACTTATCTGCAAACACAATTAAGAGCATATCAAATCCCCTCAAAGCATCAATAGACAAAATACGGTTTTGGGTTCTTAAATTATTGTCCAAAATAATTAGCGTTTATAATGATGAAAAACATATTCCGCAAAAAATCATAACGTCAATATGCAGCTTATATTTCAGTGTTTTTTTAACAGACTGCAATAAATTATAATTTAGTAATTTCCCGAAAACTATCCATATTTGTAATCAATAAACGACCCAATGAAATACATCTATATTGTTATTGTCACTTGTATATTCAGTTCATGTGATTGGCTCAAACAAAAAACCAAAGAAACCGTCAATAAAAGTGGCGAAGTCATTGCCAAAACCGGATCCGAATTTATTGATGGCGTTTCAAAAGGCGTTGAAAAAACTTTTCAAAATGAAGTGATTTTTTCGGAAGCATTGAAAACCAAAGGATTAAAAGCAGGAAAAATTATCATTATCAGTACCGATAGTACTTCGGACAATATATTGTCGGTTTACTTCATTTATGACAAAGACATCCATCAAAAAATCACCGCCAAACTATTTAGCGAATCGGGTCAGGAATATGGAAGAGCGAAACAAATCGTTAAAGGCAAAAAAGGTGACGCACAATATTTGGATTTCATTTTTCACAAAAGAACAAATATTGACGGAAAAGGGAAGGTTGTTTTTGAATAAATAGCACCATGAACCTCTCCAAATCAATCTCCAGTTTTAAGTATGCCGTTAAAGGATTGAAGTGTATGCTTGTGCATGAAAACAATTTTCGTGTTCACTTTTCAGCCACTTTATTGGTAACCTTTTTGGCTTATTATTTCAAAATAAACATTACCGAATGGTGTATCATTTTACTTTGTTGTGGGTTGGTAATGGCGATGGAAATCATCAATACGGCAATAGAAAAAACGATAGACTTGATTTGTCCAGAACAAAATCCAAAAGCTGGTTTAATCAAAGACATTGCAGCAGCAGCTGTTTTGGTAATGAGTATATGCAGCTTAGTAATCGGAATACTTATTTTGATGAATTCCAATTGGCAACCAATGCAAAAAACCTCCTGCTAAAAAGAATGGCCTGCAATAGTAAAGAGATTAAAAATCCAATCCAGATTCCTAGTGCATGCAAATGCAATTCAAAACACAAGTAAGCGCCAATGGGCAAACCAATCATCCAGTAACAAACAAAAGTAATGATGGAAGGAAACCTGTAATCTCCCAATCCCCTCAACAAAGCCTGACTCACACTTTGCAACGAATCGGCAATTTGAAAAATACCTGCCACCACAATCAAAGGTATTGCAAGCGCAATGACATCAGGCGCCTCAATAAAATGAGAAGCCAATGTAGCTGGAATACAGATAAAAACGACACAGGGCAGCAACACAAAACAAACGCCCACCGCCAGACTCACTTTCCCTGACAATTTCATCTGAGCCACGTCATTCCTTCCTACAGCTGCCCCAACCCTAATTGCTCCTCCGGCACCAAAAGCAAGAATAACCATAAAAGAACTCATGGCAACATTGATGGCAATTTGATGGGCAGCCAATTCTGTAGCATTGACCCAACCAATCATAATTGCTCCAAAACCATAAGCGGCATATTCTAAAACCGTTTGAAAACCAACGGGCATGGCTTCAGAAAATATAGTCATGGCATCTGCAATATTGCTTTTCAACTTCTCTTTGCCACTTCGGAGAATCACTTTAAAACTTGGAATATTTTTCAACAAAACCAACATCCCAATCATGACAATAAATTGGGTAATGGTATTGGTAATGGCGGCACCATTGAGCCCCAATGTTGGAAAGCCCCAATGGCCATAAATCAACAACCAGTTTAAAAAAGCATCGATACACAAAGCACTGATTGACATGACCATGCCCAAGCGAGGATAAGAAATGCCATCGGCATAATGCTTGAATTGCAAATAAAGTATCAAAGGAAATACGCAGGGCATTAAGTAAAATAAAAATGCTTTCCCTTTAATGGTTACGCCTGTTTCTTGTCCCAGCCATTCGAATTTCCAGGCGGCCAATCCAATACACCCCATGAGAATAATTGCCAATACAGAAGAAAAGATTACGCCACCATACCAAAGCGAACGACATTTGCCCAAATCTTTTTGGGAAAAAGCAGTGGAAACCATGGGAGCAATTACGAGAGAAGCGCCTATCCCTAAAATTGAAAACAACAAATATACCGCATTGGCAGCACTTACCGCAGCTACAGCTTCAGTACCTAAAGGACCAATCATAAGCGCATCAATCAAATTCATCAATACACCACTCAACTCCCCAATAGCAATTGGAATACTCAGTTGCAGTAATTTCTTAATTTCACTTTTAGTCTCTACACCCATTACCATCAGCCAAAAATAAGCATAAAGTTGCGAATTGGTTGATGTGCAGGACAGAATATTTTTATAAAAAAACAAACAAAAATTAAAGCACACCAAGAGAGTTAGGGCTTGCTGAAAAACTCAAAAGCAACAAATAAGGAGTGTTGAGTTTTTAGTGTTGAGTAATTTGTAAAGTAAGCAGGTTGTACAAGGTACTAGGTACTAGGTACAGGGTACAAAGTACAAGGTACAGGGTACAAAGTACAGGGTACAGGGTACAGGGTACAGGGTACAGGGTACAGGGTACAGGGTACAAGGTACAGGGTACAAAGTACAGGGTACAGGGTACAGGGTACAGGGTACAGGGTACAAAGTACAAAGTACAAAGTACAAAGTACAAAGTACAAAGTACAAAGTACAAAGTACAAAGTACAAAGTACAAGATTTACATACCTAATACTTTGTACCTAATACTTTGTACTAATCCAATTGAAGTCTTCTCTTTGCTGGATCAAGACTTGCGCCAGACAAATTGCAGACTTAATCCATTGGGATATTGAATGTATTTATAAGTACAATATAATTTTGATTAATTGTATATATTTGTATAGTTGAGTCTATATTTTGTTGTTTTGTATCATCATAAATACTCAAACCAATGAATATAGGAGAGAAAATAAAGAAAGTAAGGGAATCAAAAGGACTTTCGCAGAAAGAAGTAGCTATTGCATTGAGTATGAACCCCAGTCAATACTCAAAAATAGAAAACGGAAAGGTTGACCCTCAATTCTCGTCTATTGAGAGAGTGGCAACGGCATTAGGCGTAGATATTGCAGGTATTGTAAGCTCTGACAAAATGATAACAGATGTGAACTCTTTAAATAAATCAGTAGTTGAAAAAGTACAGTTGATAGAACAGTTAGAAGAAAATCAAAAAAAATCTATCTTTTCTATTATTGATATGGCAGTTTACAACATCAAATTAAAACAAACATTGTCCAACGCATTAGCAATAAATATGTAATCATGAAAGCAATAAACATCAAAGCATACACCGCAGACAACTCTCAAATAGATGCTATAAAAGCATTTATGAAGGCTCTTAAAATAAAATTTGAAGTTGCTAAAGAAGCTGAAAGTCCCTATAACCCTGAGTTTGTGGATAAAATCCAAAAAAGCAGAAAACAAGCTACGGAAGGGAAAACCGTAAAAATAGCCTTGGACGATATATGGAAATAGATTACACCCTACAAGCCAAAGAAGATTTAGCTTACTGGAAAAAAGTAAACAACGTTATCGTTCTCAAAAAAATACGCAAACTTATTGAGTCTATTTTAGAAACTCCTTTTGAAGGTATTGGTAAACCCGAGCCTTTAAAATATAGTCTTTCGGGTACTTGGTCGCGGAGAATTTCCCAAGAACATAGACTAGTTTATGAAGTTACTGGAAAACTCATTACCTTACTTTCTATGAAAGGTCATTATTGAGAAAAGCGGTTGTTAAACCGCTTTGATTAAATAGTTTAATAAATCGTCTGATATTTCTTTTGCTAATTCATTTCCTAAATCATTGGGGTCATTTAAAAGCCCATGATTTACTTCATGTGATACGTCTTGGTTTACTTTTGGTGTAACCAAAGAATTTAATCTAATAGTATTCTTCTCATCTGAAATTAATACTTCAATACTCCACGGCATTTCTAAATGATGAATGTTTAAACTCAAAGTGATTTTTTGAGATTCGCTTCTGAAAAATATTTTGAAAGATTCTCCATTTATAAAACAATCGTGAAAAGCATAAACACCCATTTTTTCCAATCCCATTTATTTTGAAATGTATTCTCTAAATTAAATACAAGTCTTTCTGCAAGTAATACCAAATACATTTTTAATATAAACCGTTTGTGTCAACTTTAATTTTATAATTCAGTAAATTTTATTTAGGATTAGGAGGATTTTTTTAAATTAAATTGAAAAAATTTTAGGTGTTTTTTATAAAGATATAAATTTTCAATAGGAGCTTATTTACAATTTGTTATGAAATAAATATTAGGGCGTTTCCGCCGCGGCGGATCGCGTGTTCGGCACTCGTCCCGATTTTTTCGGGAAGCTCAAACTCCCGAAGCATCGGGACGAAGCATCGGGACTACCCGCTAACGCAAAGCGGATGTACTAAATCTTTTTGTGTTTTTTTAATGAAATATTTGTCAAAATGTATTAGACTATTTAATATATGTGTTTGGTATTATATTGCTTTACCCTTGTTACAAACACCATCGCATCTTCGTTGTAACACTTGTAAAATATACCCTCCTTAAATAACGTAAAGTATATAGTACTTTTTGCCGAAGCTATTTTCTCTGCTGTAGTCATGAGCATGCTTTTTATTAAAAAAAACTGACCGCTTCGCGGTAAATGACACTATGCCACCCCGCCGAAAAAGGCGGGGATGGCATAGTGAAGTATCAAAAGTAGGAAATCGCTGCGCTAATCAAAGTATCAATTCTTAAGGCAACGTACAGCGACTCCTAACGTTCGGAAGTAGTTGGAAATATAGGCATAGCCGCTACCGAATTCCAGAAATTGAGAAGTAGTACCGCTAACCGTACTGCTCCAATAGAAGGCGCGGGAAGTAGCATCGCTGAGATAACCAACGCTGAAGTTGCGGTAGCCCGACATGGGCAATTTCAGCGGAGAGGCAAAAGCGCCGGTTGCGTTTTGGGTACCCCAACTTGCACGTTCAGCCTCTAACTCTGTATCGATAGGTAAACGATACCCACTTGGACAAGGATTGTTTATACCACTTACCCCCTGCCATAAATTCACGTTTTGACCGCTACGCCAGTCGTTAGGACTAGCATTATTTATTATAAAAAGTGCATTCCCAGGAGTATCTGTAGTAGATAATGTAGCGGTTGTACCATTTACTTCTGTACCAGTAGTAGCATTAGTCCAAGTGATACGTTGATGCCCATCAGCTCCTCTTCCCCATTGAAACAAATCACCATAAGCAAGGTGGTCGGTGCTGCTAGTCGCTACTCGTGTGGCGCCCAAGTTACGGTCTAACCAACATGTAGAATTTGCGCCAGTCACGGTGCCATAGGTTACACTTGCGCCATTGTAAGTAAACGTTACGGAAGCACCACATGATGATGGTATTACCGCTGCTGATGGTGATGAAGCCGAAGAATTCCCCGCCGCATTGGTAGCCACCACAGTAAAAGTATAGGCAGTACCATTGGTTAAACCGGTCACTACTAAGGGTGAACTTGCGCCTGTAGCGGTGAAACTTCCTGGAGAAGACGTTACCGTAAAACCCGTAATGGCACTACCACCGTTAGAGGCTGGTGCAGTAAAAGCAACACTCGCTTGTGCATTTCCTGCAGTAGCCACAGGGCTGGTTGGTGCTCCAGGAACGGTAAATGGTGTTACCGCTGATGATGCCGTAGATGCAACAGAATTACCCGCCGCATTGGTAGCCACCACAGTAAAAGTATAGGATGTACCATTGGTTAAACCTGTAACTACACGTGGAGAACTTGCCCCAGTGGAAGTAAAACCTCCAGGAGAAGACGTTACGGTATAACCCGTAATGGCACTACCTCCGTTAGAGGCTGGTGCATTAAACACAACACTCGCTTGCGCATTGCCTGCTGTAGCCACTGCACTGGTTGGTGCACCGGGTACCGTAAATGGTATTACCGCTGCTGATGGTGATGAAGCAACAGAATTACCCGCCGCATTGGTAGCCACCACAGTAAAAGTATAGGATGTACCATTGGTTAAACCGGTTACTACACGTGGAGAACTTGCCCCAGTGGAAGTAAAACCTCCTGGAGAAGACGTTACCGTATAACCTGTAATAGCACTTCCTCCATTTGATGCTGGCGCTGTAAAAGCAACACTTGCTTGTGCATTGCCTGCCGTAGCAACTGCACTGGTTGGCGCACCAGGAACGGTGGCGCTTGCCGTGCCACCAATTAAATTGGTCCAAGTAGTACTGTTGTAAATTTGTAATTCACCCGCTGCACCACAATTGGTACACCAAACCATAAGTCCTACCGCTGGGCTTACAATGGCATTGCGTTGGTCTTGTGTCATACGAGGAGGTAATAAACCTTGGGTGGTGCTGGTAAGATCCAATACCGCCGAGGCGTTAGGAGAAGTGGTACCTATACCTACTTGGGCATTTACCCCCCCCCCATAAAGCACTGAAAATCAGTGTACTAAATGCGGTTTTTAAGAATTGTTTTTTCATAGTGATG
>Ga0209353_10001119_pt1 | contig 15396 bp, 13 predicted proteins | sample LauGreSpBDMM15SD_2_FD_187561 | JGI IMG/M metagenome (GOLD analysis project Ga0209353, IMG submission 187561) | Freshwater lake microbial communities from Lake Michigan, USA - Sp13.BD.MM15.SD (SPAdes) (version 2) | ecosystem: Environmental > Aquatic > Freshwater > Lake | place: Lake Michigan...
CGTCACATATTTGTTGCATTCGTCTTACTTTGGGTAAGCATGCTAGAAGTATGTGCACAAGATGTGAACTCTAAAATCAAAGCGATTTTCATTTATAACTTTACCAAATACATTGAATGGCCTGAAAACCAAAAACAAGGAGACTTTGTGATTGGTGTATTGGGAAATTCAAACCCCAATTTGATTAAGGAATTGGATAAAATGGCTGCTTTAAGTAAAATTGGTTCAAGAGGATTTGTGGTAAAAATATACAATTCGGTAGAGGAAATAACCAAATGTCAATTGCTATTTATTACCGCAGATAAAAGTAATTTGATTACCGCTGCTGTACAAAAAGTGGCGAAAAACAATACCCTTGTTATCGGTGAAAATGCCGGACAAATAAAAAAAGGAGCAGTAATCAATTTTGTTTACCAGCAAAACAAACAAAAATTTGAACTCAGTAAAACAAATGCGGAGAAATCAGGTTTAACGATAAGTTCAAGCTTGGTAAATATGGCAATATTAGACGAAAAATGATAAACAAGTTTGTACATATTGTTCTTCTGACTTTACTCACCTTAGCAAGTGTAGTTGGTAGTGCGTATGCACAACAAGAAAAACTCCTTGAAGCCGAACAGGCTTTAAAAGCTGGTGATTATGAAAAGGCAAAGTTGGCCATTGATTTGGCTATCGTTGCAGAAGATGTAGCTATTGACCCTAAAGCTTGGTACTACAATGCATTTATCAACAAAGAATTGTACAAGAAAAAAGAGGCTACTAGCGGTGGAATGACTTACCGTCAAAATGCGTTGACCTATATTATGAAATGCGTATCGATTGACAAAGAGAATAAATACAGCAATGAATGTAAAAACATCATCAAGTATTTATTGTCAACCATTAAAACCGATGCTGTTAATACCTTAAACAAAGAAGACTACAAAGCTTCATTTGGGTATTTTAAATATTACCTGACCAATTACCATTTGATAAGCAATACAATTGATACTTCATCCGTGTATTACACAGGTTATGCCGCACACAGAATTGGTAATATTCCGGAAGCCATTCATTACCTTGATTTAGCCATGCAATATTCTTACAACGATCCTTTGTTGTACATTATATTGTCAGACGATTATTTGGCTACCAACAATATCAAACAAGCAGACAATGTGGTGATGTTGGCCACAGAAAAATTTAATGACAATAAGGAAATCGAACAATTGAGGGTGAGGTATTATAGCCAAACCAACAACATTACGCTCCTGATTTTGTCGTTGCACCAAGCCATTAGAACAGCGCCTAAAAATTTAGATTATCATCTCTTGCTTTCCCAGGTGTATGAAAAACTTGCTGTAAATGATTCTGTCAATAAACGAAGTCACTTACAAAATGCTGAAAAATCGTATTTCCAAATACTTGGTATCAACGCCAATAACATTACTGCAAACTACAGCTTAGGAATCATTTATTACAACCAGGCCGTTGATATTATCAATGCTCAAAATTACAATATTGACTTTACTACCCTGGCTCAAATTCAGGATGAATGTATTGATTTGTTTAAAAAAGCACTGCCATTTGCGCAAAAAGCTTATGAATTGGACCCTACAAATAAAAATGTACTTGAGATGTTATCAGGAATACATTTTGGATTGAATGATCTTGACAAATCAAATCAATTTAAAGCTGAACTTGAAAATCTTAAGAAATGAAATTTAGGTTTAACATTGGTCGTAAAATATGGCTAGGATTTGGTTTGTTTATATTTTTTACCATCTTAAACTTTGTTCTTACTTATATCACACTTCATAAAAGTAGAACCTTAAACAACGAAGTAACACAAATCTACAATCCTTCGGCAGAAGCCTTAGATGATTTGGATTTATTACTCGTTCGTTCTCAAAAATACATCAGCAACTGGGTATTTGTTCAAAGTGGTCCTGACAACCAAGACAAACTTATTTTAAGAAAACTAATCAGTCAGGATTACCCAAACAAACGGAGGGAAATAGCAGTTTTATCGTCTTATTGGCATCCTGTTGAAAAGGAAAAAATGAACAAACTTTTTGTCAAGATAGATAGCTTGTTCAAGATGTACCGCGATATCATGGTGCAGTTAAAAGATTTTACTACCTACGAAGATCCTAACATTATCTTTTTTATCCGACCACAGGTAGAAGGTGGAAACGTGGATTTATTGACCCGTGAAATATTAGAGGAGCTTGCCGCAATAAATGAGACGCATAGGGATTCGGCACATGATAAAAGTGTGGAGATGATTAGCTCCTTTGATTTATTGCAAGCGTATGTAATCAATGCGGGAATTGTACTCATTATTGTAGGTTTGCTGATTGCCTTTTTTACTACCAAAACTATTGTGCCCCCCCTCAAAAACCTGCGGCAAATATTGTTGAAAATGGGTAGGGGAGTTTTACCTGAAAAAGAAATTGAACACCGTCAAGATGAAATTGGTGACATGACAGGAGCCCTGAATCTTTTGGTGAATGGTTTAAAAAGCACCACTGATTTTTCAAGAGAAATTGGTAGTGGTAATTTTGAAGGAAACTATCAGCCTTTGAGTGAAGAAGACAGCCTTGGTCATGCCTTGCTAAAAATGCGTGACGACTTGTTTGAGAATGAGCAAATGCTTGAAAATAAAGTTAAGGAAAGAACCGAAGAAGTTGTCAAACAAAAAGAAGAGCTTGAAAAGCAAAATGATGTCATTGAAGAGAAAAATGACAAACTTCAAATGTTATACAATGATGTCACCGACAGTATCAAGTACGCCTTAAGAATTCAACAATCTATTTTACCTCCAACGTCTTATGTAAAAAAATACATCCCGGATGTGTTTTTTTTATACAAACCTAAGGATATCGTTAGTGGAGATTTTTATTGGTTTGAAGAACAAGGAGAAAACTTATTTATAGCAGCGGTGGATTGTACCGGTCACGGTGTACCAGGAGCGCTGATGTCAATGGTGGGCAACAATATACTTAACCGTTCCGTAACAGATCATTCATTGACTGATTCTGCGGCCATCTTAGATGAACTCAACGAAGGGGTGAGTCGTGCTTTGAGGGTAGGTCAGGAAGAAGGCCAGGGTTCAAAAGATGGCATGGACATCTCTTTGTGCAGGATCAATTATAAACAAAACCTGTTGCAATACGCTGGTGCTTTTAACCCACTTTATAGGATTAGAAATGGAGAATTTGAAGAGTTTAAGGCCAATAAATTCCCTATCGGACATTATGGGGAAGAACCAGCACTGAAATATACCAACATCGATTTTGAGATTCAGAAAGGAGATATATATTATCTTTTCACAGATGGCTATGCCGATCAATTTGGTGGACCAAGAGGAAAGAAATTCCTGTACAAACGATTCAGAGAATTATTGCTTCATATCTGTACTTTTCCAATGGCAGAACAACAACGCCTACTGGACAAAGAAATAACAGCATGGATGGGAGATACCGAACCACAACTGGATGATATTCTGGTGATAGGTTTTAAAATATAATGAATTATTCAAATTTTAATTGCACAATATGTCGCAATCGGCCATGATAGATTACCTTGCACTGTATGAAAAAATGCATGAAAATAACATCATGCTAACTTTTAAAGGTGAAGTTTCTGTTGATTTGGTCAATTCTGTTCTAAAGATTATTGAAGATCGTTTGGATAGAATTGAGGAAGACAGGAAAACCAGAAAAAAGGTATACAATATTTTAGTAGAATGCCTTCAAAATCTATGCAATCACATTGATTCTACAGATTTTGAAGTGACAGGCTATGACAGTAAAACTGCTTTACTGATTATTGAAACAGATATGAAAGGTTACAGCGTGGTAACCGGAAATTATGTTCCTAAGGATAAAGTAGAAGGACTAAAAACACGTATAGATGAAATAAATTCTATCTCAAAAGATGAACTTAGAGCGCTATATAAGCGTACACTGAACAATGGCCAATTTTCTGAAAAAGGTGGTGGTGGATTAGGTTTTATTGACATTGCCAGGAAGTCAGGACAAAAGCTTAAATATACTTTTCAAAAAGTAAATGAAGAGATAGAATTTTTTAGCTTACAAATTGATATTCCTAAAGGTGACAAAGAGGAAGAATAAAACGACAACTACAAATTAGACGACAAACAATATGGAAATATTTGAACTAGACGCAAAAAATCATACCCCATACATTAAATTAGACCATACCACCGGTATCATGGAATTAAAAGGAAGATCTACTCCTGAAAATTCTGTGGAGTTTTATGACCCCGTTAATAAGTGGCTTATTCAATTTATCAATGAAGCAGTAACTATTCCTGTAATTGTAAAACTTAAATTTGAATACTTTAACACGAGTTCATCAAAGTGTATTTTGGATGTTCTTAAAAAGTTTGCAGAATTCAAAAAAACTGGTGCAGATGTTAAGGTGGAGTGGTATTATGAGCAAGATGATGATGACATGAAAGAGGCGGCGGAAGACTATAGTGACATTGTAAAAATTCCTTTTGAAATTATAGAAATACCAGAAGATTGATTGAGTTAAAATGGGTGAAAAAAAGCAACTTTTTGGGCATGAAATCGCGGTTCTTGAGCACAGCAGAAACATTATTGCTGATGCAACCAAGACGAAAGAGGAGGTTATAGGAGACTATAAAAACCTCTGTGACCACTATGAAGAAATGCTTGATCAGTCGAAGCTTATCACCAAGGTAAGTGATAAACTTCAAAACAAACTCAATTCGGCAAATGCCGCACTGGCGGACAAAAACCAGGAATTACAGGAAACAATTGATGAACTTACCAAAGCTAAAATTGGTAAAAAAGCAGCTACCATTACTTTTGGCTTGGCCGTAGTGCTTTTTGTTTTGTCTGAAGGCATATTTGATCCATTCATTGAATCGTTTGCCAAAAAAGTATTTGTTGACAACCCCAATCAGGCGGCGCTTATCCAATACAGTACCGTTATTCTTTGGACAAGTATGTTTGGTAAATTGATTATGGCATTGTTGTTAAAGCCCCTAGAAACTTTTATTGAAGAATATTTATTAAAAAAAGCCATCAAACAACAAAAAGCTTTGAAGGCAATCAACGCATAAAATTTTGTTTAAATACTACGTAATATACAAACCGTTCGGCATGTTGTCGCAGTTTACCAAAGAAGGCAATCATGCCACTTTAGGTGAATTATTTGATTTTCCTAAAGATGTGTATCCTGTGGGTCGACTAGATGCCGACAGTGAAGGCTTGCTGGTAATTACCAACGACAAGCGTTTAAACAACAGGTTATTGGATCCACTTTTAAAACATGAGCGTACTTATCTTGCTCAGGTGGAAGGTCAGGTGACAGATGTTGCCTTGGCGATGTTAAAAGCCGGAACGGAAATTAACCTGAATGGTGTAAAATACAAAACCCTTCCTACCAAAGCCGAACAAGCTTTTGATCCGGAATTGCCAGAAAGGAATCCACCCATTCGATTCAGAAAAAACATTCCTACTTCCTGGATAAAATTAGTATTGGTTGAAGGTAAAAACAGACAGGTTCGTAAAATGACTGCTTCTGTTGGTTTTCCTACCTTAAGACTTGTGCGAATTCAAATTGGCAAGTTGGTCATGAAAGGGATGCAGCCAGGAGACGTAGTGGAATACAATGAGCCGAGTATCTATAAATTATTGGGCGTCTCACAAAAAGCCAAATAAACGCGAACTTATTTAGTACTGTTGTGCGTACAAGCACAAACAATCAATACATGTCTTATGTTATTTTCAAAAAACATACCCTTACTATTTCTTAGTATTACACTATTTGCTTTTAGTCATGTAAAAGCACAGGTGAAAATTGAAAACCTGGACAAAGTTGCTGATGTCAAATTAGTATTGATAGACACCAAACTCACAGAAGCTTGGAAAACTACCAATGTCTGTATTCCTACTTTTCAAATTAATTTTATTACCAAATCAAATTTGGTAGTTTCTAAACTTAAAACTCCTGTTCCTCCAACTTTGGCCAGTAATACATTTATTCTGTCCGGAATTAGAGACAATACTTACCAACAGATTACCAATGAAGCGTACCAATATTATATCAACCAGTTATTGAGTTTGGGATATAATGTGATTTCAAGGGAAGTATTTGAGCAAAATGATACTTATAAAAGAATGGTATTGGTTCCTTCTAATGACCGTGAATACAAATGTAATGGGTCACTCTTAGAACCATTGGTAAAGTTAACAGGCAGTACCCATGCAAAATCGGTTACTGCTGGAAACAATCCCACGTTACAATTTATCAACTCTCCACAAAATACGCCCAAAATTACCAAGATGTTGAAAGACCTGAATACCAATCTGGTGGATTTCAATATTACCATAGACTTTATGGAATACCTTGTACAAAGAGGGATGACCAACAAATGGGATTACATCAACAGCACTGGTGCGCCTGCTACAATGTTGTTAAACTGTAAGCCAAATTTGTTTGTTTCCTCGGTGAGTTCTAATTTTTATAATCCCAATTTACTCACCGCCAATTTTACCAATAAAGTTGCGGCAGGAATAGAACGCAACTATTTTAAACAAATGAAATCGTTGATCAAAACTCCTGAAATGGATTTGAATTTTGGGAAGGCATCAAAAGTATATGAACTCATGGCTGATGAAGTTGTTTATAAAGCTTCTTGTATTGAATTGATAAAAAAATACATTGACATGATGGTGTTGAGGTTAAAAGCCGAACATAAATAATAGCATTTTTAGTGTTATAATTTAGCAATAAAGGCTATCATCAATTGGTAGAGTTCTTTAAATTTTGTCAATGGTAATTGGGCTGCCGTATCGTTAATGTCATGGTAAGCGGTAATGCCACCCAGTGTGTACAAGAAAAAGCTTTTGACTCCTTTTTCACTGAAATAATAATGGTCTGAATTTTTGGCTTTCCCCCTTTTGTTGATTACAGAAAGAAAATGCCCCTCATTATTGGCTTGCTCAAGCAATTCAAATTCTTGGGTTAAAATGGCACCGTTTACCACTGTAGCCCCATCATCTCCAGTGCCAGCCAAATCTAGGTTCATCACAAATTTAAGTTTTGACAATGGTACCAATGGATGGGTTACAAAATACTCCGATCCAATTAAGCCTGCTTCTTCTGCTCCAAAAGCAATAAACAGCATACTGTTTTTGGGAGGATTATTACTGTAATAATTGGCCAACGACAACAACATGGCAATACCGCTGGCATTGTCATTTGCTCCTGGGAAATAGACTTGTTTACCCATCATTCCCAGGTGGTCATAATGTGCACTAATGACGATAAAGCTGTCTGGGAATTCGGTTCCTTTGATATGACCGATGACGTTTTGGGTTTGGTATTGAGCAAGTAATTTTGCTTCAATATTGATTTTCAAATTTTTGGCACCCCAATGAATACTGTCTTTGAGTACATCTATCACCAATTGTGAAGATTGATGCGTTGCTAGACTAGCAGTTAGCTTTTTGGCTTGCAACATTACCAAGATTGGAGCCTCTTTAAGTTTGGCTGGAAAACGTTTGTCTAGTGCCTTAAATTTGTTTTTATATCTTGGGTCAAGTGCTAAGGCTGTTTTTTTGAAATCAGCATTTAAAAACCATTTTTGTGCTGTAGTATCTGTAAATACCAAAGTATCCAAAGTGGTTAGTTTGAATTTACCTTTTAGCGAAGGAGCTTCAGGAGAAACAATATAGTCAGACCCACAGGTTAATGTTTTTTTACCATTTTTAACCAACATCTCCCCAGGAAAAGTATTGATATCCAATATGAAATGTTGGTAAAAGGAAGTGTCAACTGATTGTAAATGGTATTGTTTAAAATAACTACGGATATATGCTGCCGCCAGTTTGTCTCCATTTCCAATATAACCTCTTCCTTTCATGGTTGGAGATGCTAACGTATCGATATGTTGACGGACCAAACCCATGTCCTGGGCTTTGACAGCAGTAATGTAACTTGAGGTAAACAGTAACAAGAATAGCAGTTTTTTAAATATCATGGGGTTATATTATTTTACTGATTGTATTTTCAAATCAATTTTAAAAATTGGAATTCACCCAAAAATAGTTTTTATTTTGTAAAATATTGGTTTTTTAATTCACCAAAATAAAAGTGATTTCTTACTAAGGTATTGCAAAGAGAAATTCGACTTCCTCATTTGATGGCTGGCATGCTCTCTTTATACCACCAAAGCCAATTCATTCATTTTTATGGAGAAATATTTCAATTGGTGCGCCCTAATCGTCTAAATGTATCCACTAAATTATAACTATAGCATGAGATATGGATATCAAACAACTATATTTGTACTGAAAAAAAATTTTGTACAAAGAAGTTGTTACTTTGTACCCTGAATGCTGACAAGGCTAAAACCAATTCACATGAATATTATTGATAAATTATATAACAGGTATGCCACTAAAAAATTCAGCGACAAGAAGTTGTCAGACGAACAGTTGAACATTTTGCTCCATGCCCTGACACTAACCCCTTCTTCTATGGGATTGCAACCCTGGAAATTTGTGTTGGTTGAAAATCCTGAACTGCGTCAAAAATTGTTTCTCCACAGTTACCGACAAAATCAAATTATTGAGGCTTCTCATCTTATTGTGTTGTGCAGGTATGCCGACGTCAGCCATGAACATGTGGAAGCTTATGCCCAATCGATAGCAAAACAGCGCAACATTGCACGCGAAAACCTGGATGGATACGTAAAAAGCAGTCTGGGTTTACTGATGAAAATGAGTTCGGAAGAAAAAATTCAATGGATGGAAAAACAACTTTACATTGCTTTGGGAAACCTCCTCACTGTTTGTGCCATCGAAGACATTGATGCCTGTCCTATGGAAGGATTTATCGCTTCTGAATATGACCGGGAATTGGGACTCAATCAATTGGGTTTGAAGTCTGTCATTGCCTGTGCTATTGGTTACAGACATGAGGAAGATAAATATGCACACTTGCCCAAAGTCAGGTTCAGTAAAGAAGATTTAATTGTTGTCAAATAAGCTTAAAACCTTTTCTTTAAGGTATAAAAAATCTCTTCCAAACCGTTGAGTTTTATTTCATAAACCGTTGACAATTGTTGCCCAAGCTTGCCTTCCGGAAATCCACCTTTTCTTAAAAACCATTCCAAATAACTTACTGGCAAATCACAAAGCACTACATTTTTAAACCGTCCGAAGGGCATTTTTACCTTTACCAAATCAAGCAGCATTTGCGGGTCTGGACCTTGAGTGTTTTCCATGAATGTATCAAATTATAGTGCAAACATAATACCAAATACATTTTTAATATAGACCATTTGTGTCAACTTTAATTTTATAATTCAGTAAATTTTATTTAGGATTAGGGGGATTTTTTAAATTAAATTGAAAAATTTTTAGGTGATTTTTATAAAGATATAAATTTTCAATAGAAGCTTATTTACAATGTTTTATGAAATAAATATTAGGGCGTTACCCTTCGGGTCGCGTGTTCGGCACTCGCTTTTTTTCTTGTTATCAAATGTAAGTTTTATTAACGCTTTACACAACAAGAAAAAAGAGCTCAAACAAAGCCTCTCCCGCTAACGCAAAGCGGATGTACTCAATTTTTTGGTGTTTTTTTAATGAAATATTTGTCAAAATGTATTAGACTATTTAATATCTGTGTTTGGTATAAGTTTATTCTCATGCAAAGCAATGGCGTTTTCACCAAGAATAAAACAGGCAAACCATGAAAGCAAAAAAGGCAAACTTCTCGGTTTGCCTTTTATCAATTATATCGCTTGTAATGTTATTTCAACAAGAAATCTTTCAATAGCCTAAAGTCAGGAGCCATTTGGATAGATTTTTTTTCTTTGGCCATCGCCACTTTTAAAGACGCTGGCAAAACTATGTGGCTCGCAATGTCTTCTTGGATCACATCCATAAATTTTGCAGGATGGGCGGTTCCCAAAAACACACCGCTTTCTTTTTTGGTTTTCTTGTCCATGTGAGCTTTCAATCCCAAATATGCGACCGCAGTATGAGGACACATGATGTAATGAGATTCGGCATAAACTTTGGCCAAAGCTTCTTTGGTTTGTTCATCCGTAAAATAATAGCCTTCCACATCTTCACGAATTTTGTCTACATTATTTTCATATAATGCTGCCATACGTGCAAAATTACTTGGATTGCCAACATCCATGGCATTTGATAAGGTGCTTACAGACGGACGAGGATTGAATTTACCTGTTTCTAAATATTCAGGTATCACATTGTTCACATTGGTTGACGCCACGAATTTTTCTACTGGCAAACCCATTCTTTTGGCGATTAAACCAGCAGTCAAATTTCCAAAATTCCCACTTGGGATAGAGAAAGAAACAGGTTTTCCTTTTGCTTTCAATTTTGAATAGGCGTAGTAATAGTAAAACGATTGCGGAATTAACCTGGCAATATTGATAGAATTGGCAGAAGAAAGGTTTTTCTTTTTGGTCAATTCAGAATCTAAAAATGCTTGTTTTACTAATTTTTGACAATCGTCAAAAGTACCTTTTATTTCAATGGCAGTAATGTTACCGCCAAGGGTGGTCAATTGTTTTTCCTGAATATTGCTCACCATACCACTTGGATACAGTATTGTAACATTGATTCCAGGTTGGTTTAAAAAACCCAAAGCAACCGCGCCACCAGTATCACCTGAAGTCGCTACAAGAATGTTAATTTCTTTGTGTGTTTTTTGTAAATAAAATGACATCAAGCGCGCCATAAACCTTGCTCCAAAATCTTTGAAAGCGTGTGAAGGTCCATGAAAAAGTTCGAGGCAATACATGTCATCTTCCACCTGAACAAGAGGTGTATCAAAGTTAATAGCTGTTTCTACGATTTCCCTCAAAACACTATGAGGTACAGAATCTCCAATGATTCTTTTGCTTACTTCGTAAGAAATTTCACGAAAAGACATCCTATCTATTTTGGCAAAAAAGTCATCAGACATTGGGTTAATTGCCACCGGCATATATAAGCCATTGTCTTGAGGTAAGCCTCTAAATATGGCTTCTTCTAAGCCTACATTTTCTGATTTATGATTCGTGCTGTAAAATTGCATAGTATCCCCAATAATTATTATGGAACCCAAAACTAACCAAAAAAATCAAATTAACGTGGTCAGGAAGGAGTAATTTTCACAAATATTTAATGTTCCTTAACACTTCAAAACCTCCAATTTCACAAATGCATGTAGGTATTTATACCTCCTTTAAGCGAATAAACATTATGCAATTTGTATGTTGAAATCAACTCTTGAACGAGTTTCAAACTTGTATTTCCATTGTTACAACAAATAATAATATCCTTTTCCAAAGGAATTAAACCTACCTGAGCCATGACATTTTCAGGACTGATATTTAATCCCCCAATGGTATAGCGTTTCAGTTCTTCAGGTTTTCTGATATCAATAATGGTATAATGATCAAAATGCTCTTGGAGTTGAATGGCCGTAATTTCAATATTTTGAACACCACCCACACAAAAATTGGCATAAAAAGAGGGATTAATTTTATCCCAATCAGTACTTCTTTCAAATGACAAGGTATAATTCTGCAGCGTTAAAGCATTGATAACAAACAGTTTTCCAGCCAAAACCTCTCCTATTCCTGTAATCATTTTTATGGCTTCATTGGCTTGCAGGCTTCCCATTATTCCACCAATTACCCCCAACACTCCAGCCTCAGCACAGGTCAACGCGTCAAGTGGCGGAGTAGGAAAAAGGCAACGGTAGGTCGGACCATCCTGGTAATTGTACACCGCAATTTGTCCTTCAAACTGCAATATAGAAGCGGCAATAAATGGCTTGCCGAGCAACACACAAGTATCGTTTACCAAATAACGTGTCGCAAAATTGTCGGTTCCATCAATCACCAAATCAAAGTTTTGTATGAGGTCCTTTGCATTTTCAGGATTCAAAACTTCTTTGTAAGCAATCACTGCGATATCAGCATTCTGGGCTTGAAGGGCGGCTTGCGCAACGAAAGCTTTGGGTTTTCCGACATCTTCTTGTTTGAATAATATTTGTCGTTGAAGGTTGGAAATTTCTACCACATCATGGTCAATAATTCCAATGGTGCCCACTCCGGCAGCGCCCAAATATTGCAACACAGGGCAACCCAAACCTCCAGCACCAATAACCAATACCTTTGCTTGTAACAAAAGTGATTGTCCGGTTTCACCTATTTCAGGTAAAATTATTTGGCGGTGGTAGCGGTTATTGGTAGACATTTAATTTCTCTTTTCAACGATTAATAACGACCTGATTTTGATTTATATGAATAATGTTTGAATGTAGAATAAGTTTTGATTGAATATTAAGGGCGTTCCCCGCCGAGGCGGGTCGGGCTTTCGGCACTCGCTTTTTTCCTTGTTATCAAACATTTGAAGTGTTCATTTACTTCAATCAACAAGGAAAAAGAGCTCATACAATGCCTCAATCCCTAACGCAAATCCGAGTAAATTATATCCTTAGCACTTCACTAAAATAAAGAATTGATTTCAGTTGAGTATTATTATTCCATCTCAGGTTAAGAACATTTAAAGGTAATTATGTAATGCTTAAAAAAAAACTTTAGAGAGCTTCGTTTAACAAGTTCAGCGCATATTTCTTTTTTTCGCCCTTTCAGGGTTTTGGTGTTGGTATTGGCTAATCATCGGGCGTTGCCCGATGTTATGATCATCGGGCAACGCCCGATGTTGTGATGTTCCGCCCTTTCAGGGCTTTGGTGTTGGTATTGGCTAATCATCAGGCGTTGCCCGATGTTATGATGTTTCGCCCTTTCAGGGTTTTGGTGTTGGTGTTGGCTAATCATCGGGCGTTGCCCGATGTTATGATGTTTCGCCCTTTCAGGGCTGGATCAACAAAACTATTTTAAGGCGGCATTTTTAAATTCAAGGGGAGATTGTTGTGAAAGTTTCTTGAAGTATTTTGAAAAGTAAGATTGGTCAGCAAAATTTAAACGGTAAGCAATTTCTGAAACGGTAAGTTCGGTATGTACCAACATCCGTTTAATTTCCATCATCATGCGGTCGTTGATCAAATCGGTAGACGTACGACCCGTAATCATTTTTACCGTTTCGCTCAAATGGTTGGGAGTAACCCCCAACAATTCGGCATAAGCTTTTACGGCCAGATTTTCTTGGCATTTTTCTTCTATCAACTGCTTGAAACGTTTGACCAAAATTCTGCTCTTACTAAATTTTTCATCCAGGTTTTGAACCGGGTACCACCTTTTACATTGAATCAAAATCAAATCCAGCAAAGCCCTCACTGCTTCATCCCTATCAGCTAGGAGGTGGTTATTTTCCTGAATGGCATTCTTAAAAAGTGTGGCAAGCGTCACAATATCGCTGCCTTCTGTCAAATATAATGGAGGCGTTTCTCTCCCTAAGGTATAAAAGAATGGAAGTTCAAATAATTTATAAGGATTGGTTTTATTGAAATGGTAAAATGAAGACGTAAACAAAAATATATAGCCCTGCACATCTTCTGAAAGTGCCAACTCGTGTATTTGTCCGGGCGATAAAAAGAAAATCGCATCGGGCTTTATCTCATAATTTTGAAAGTCTATGGTATGTGTTCCCGTGCCTTTGGTCACAAATAAAATTTCATAAAAATCATCGTGACGATGGGGATAAGTTACTTTGAAATCGCGCTCAGGATCAAATACTTCAATTTTAAATTGTATGCCTTTCTCTTCATTTAAGTTGAATCGGTCAATACTATAAACGGGAATATTTTTGATGCTATCGGGCATAAGAATTTTAAGGCTACAGTACCATTGGAGTAAAGATAGCAATTCGTTTTCAATAATTATTTGCCTTGTTTTAATTCAAATTGCATGTATGTACAATTAAAATAATTATTCAACCTTAAAAAACTAAAAATCTAACATTATTTTTAGACATTTGCGCTAATTACAACTTACTCAGAAGAATGAAAATTTTATATTCATACCTTAAAAATTACAAAGCACTCATTTTTTTAGCCTTATTATTGGCCACTATCAACCAAGTTTTTTCCCTGCTTGACCCAATGATTTTTGGTAAAATACTGGACAGGTTTGCCAACAATCCTCATAATTTCACACAATCAGAATATATCAAAGGCATTGCCCTATTGATTGGAGCAGCTATGGGTGTGGCCATGATCAGTAGAATTGCCAAAGCTTTTCAAGACTATGTGGTAAGTTTGGTGATTCAAAAATTTGGCGCAGCAGTATATACCGATGGCCTAAAACATTCGCTCAAATTACCCTTTCAGGAATTTGAAGACCAACGCAGTGGAGAAACCTTGAGCGTACTTCAAAAAGTAAGGGTCGATTCAGAAAAATTCATTTCCAGTGCCATCAATGTATTGTTTTCATCTTTGGTGGGTATTGTATTTGTGATGGTATATACCATCAATGTATATGGCGGATTGGTAATCGTATATTTTTTGGCGAGTTTATGTTTGGGATATTTGACCAATATATTAAGTAAAAAAATCAAATCCATCCAAAAAGACATCGTCAAAGAAACCAACTTATTGGCCGGAGCAACGACAGAAAGTTTACGCAACATTGAATTGATAAAATCTTTGGGCTTGACACACCAGGAAATCAGAAGACTCAATGCTACAACGATTAAAATCCTGCAACTTGAAATCAAAAAAGTTAAAAGCATCAGGGGAATAAGTTTTGTACAAGGCACTTTTGTGAATGCTTTGCGTCAGGGAATTTTGTTTTTGTTACTTTATTTGATTTTTAAAGACAAACTTACGGTTGGACAATTGATGACTTTACAGTTTTATTCTTTCTTTATTTTTGGTCCAATGCAGGAAATTGGCAATGTGATTGTGGCCTACAGGGAAGCTGAAGCCTCCTTGAACAATTTCGAAAAAATAATGAAAACCCCGATTGAAGTTAAAACGGAAAATCCACAAAGTATTCACCAGATTGAATCTCTTGCATTTAATCAGGTTGGATTTAAACACAAATCAGCCAATACCAATGCCCTAGACGATGTTACTTTTAAAGTCAACAAAGGACAATCCGTTGCTTTTGTGGGACCGTCGGGTTCAGGAAAAACTACGCTGGTGAAACTGTTGGTTGGCTTGTACCGACCAGAAATTGGTCAGATTTTGTACAATGACATCGATTCAAAAGACATTGATATCGAAGAATTGAGGTCACAAATTGGGTTTGTAACCCAGGATACCCAATTGTTTTCAGGTACCATCAAAGAAAATTTATTGTTTGTAAACCCAAAAGCGACAGACGAAGAAATGATCAATGTATTGAAAATGGCGGCTTGCTTTAACATTTTAGAAAGATCAGACCATGGCATTGATACGGTAATTGGTGAAGGTGGAATG
>Ga0209353_10001124_pt1 | contig 15362 bp, 13 predicted proteins | sample LauGreSpBDMM15SD_2_FD_187561 | JGI IMG/M metagenome (GOLD analysis project Ga0209353, IMG submission 187561) | Freshwater lake microbial communities from Lake Michigan, USA - Sp13.BD.MM15.SD (SPAdes) (version 2) | ecosystem: Environmental > Aquatic > Freshwater > Lake | place: Lake Michigan...
TGTATGGCCATTTCATCTGGAGTGGCATGCAACTCCTTTAGTGCAGTAATTGCTTCTTGCATGGCCACTGGTAGCCTTTTAAATCGTTCGTTCATATCTGTTTTCCTTAAAAACTATATTTGAAACTGCGTTGTTGTTTCATAAACTGCCTTGCGGCCACTGTGCCAGTTTGCGGACTGGTATCTTGTAGAGCATCTGCTCCGTGTCTCTCCCGTATTAAATGTATCACACTGCCCATTGTCACAGGTCGACTAACTTGTCCACCATGTGTCCAAACGCTGGCGGCATCTGCTGGAGTCTTTTGACTCATCATGCCCGTTGTCACATACTGAAAGTCTGCTAAACCAAAGCCACCGGCTTTGAGCCCCCAGCCAACATTACGCCATATGGGATAACTGCCAACAAAAGTTTGTTTCAGTAGATCAAGTATTCGTTGGCGTTGTGCGTCATTCAGTTGTGGGGGAGGACCTGCATACTGCGTCATTGCTTCTGCGTTGCTACGATCCTGTTCATCAACTATCTCAACCAGTTGTTGAACAATGTCCTCTGTGAGTAATTGATCAGTACGCTCGCATAACACACAGTTGACTGTGCCATAAAAGAGTCTAGTAGGATCTTTACAAGCTTCATCTGCTGTGCCAAATACTTGCAACAGGCCACGATTGATTCGACGCAAGCGTCCTGCATCTGTCTCTGGTTGCGCTAACACAAAGCAAATGCGGAACCGGTGTAGCTCTGGTGTGAAACTGGGTGTGGCATAAAATCCAGCACCATACTGATTGTAAAAAGCATTCGCCAACAACTCAGGTATTGTCATACCTGAATCAATATCCACCATCAACAGTTGCCTGCTGACAAAGTTTGCTTCACGACGATTGTCTGTTGTAAGTTCAGCACTGGTGGCAACACCATCCTGTGTGATCAGTTCAAACACTTCGGGCCATGTGGCTTCAATGTTGATCCAACCATAGCCCAAGTTTGGGTGGGTGTCCCGACCAGGCTTGCCACGAATAGTTTCATGTATGGTCAGTTTCATAACACCACTCCTTGATTCAGCATAATAGTTTTTCTAATCAAGTACCATCTGCCAGCATCATCAATGCCTTGAATACCACCCAAGGTGCGTAGCATTTTTTCTTTTTCAAATTCAATGTCAGCCAACTGTGAGTATTCATTTCTAACTTCAACCATCATAACATAGTCATAGGCCTCTTCAATGGTGGTGCCTCGAATGCCTGTCATTATTTGTATGCGGCGTGCCAGTTGTTCTGGCGTTTTCATTTGAAAATCTCCAATTCGCGTTGGCGAAGTGCCAAGGCTTGTTCAGTCATGGTGACCATTTCCCAGTCACCTGTTTGCTTGTGGCCCAGAATAGTTTGTTCCAACTCAGCAATACGCTGGCGGATCAATTCTGCGACTTCTTGTTTTGTTTTCATTTGTGTTCTCCTTTAATGAACATGTTCTCGACAACATGTTACTATTATACTTAGTCAGTGTAGCAAAAGCAAGTGCCCATATGGCCAAAAAACGGTGAATTTACACTTGACATTGTGCGATGAACAAGGCATAATTACAATATGCACTGGGCGCAATACCTGGTGACAGGGTTACGCCTACATAATTTTTTAGTCATTATTATGTCATTATGAGTTCTCCGACTTTGTAACCCGAGAAAACGCCTGAGCGGTCTCGTCCCCGCGTGTAGATAAGTTTTTGGTCATTCTTATCTACCTAGGGCGTTTTTCTTTGACCGTGCGTTCCAGACTGAAAAACCCTAGTCTAGCGGTGCCGCTAGACATGAAAAAAGCACCAGAATTTGGTGCTTTTTGTTAAACCACTGCAAAACAGGCGTTTCAGTATGCAGGGTAGCTGGAATATATAAAACCAGGCAAAACTAGGTGGTTTCTTCTTGTATGGTTCTACCTATCATCATAATTGCCACTGTAAATCGGTCAGTGTTGAACCGCAGATTCAGTCGCTCGGCCAAATTGAAAGCATGACCTGGATTTGGAAAACTAGTTTTTACATACTTGGCACCTGGATAGTCAAATTGTAAATTGCGTTTTCTTATTTGAATGGGTCTGCCAAAATAGCACACAGCATAGATACAATCGGCTTCGCAAACTTCATAAGCCATGTCATCTGGATCTACATCTTGTAATAATATATTAGGATTGGGTCGTGCCATGTGTTGTACTTTGTCCGTGGGCTGGGCCTCGTTGTCTAATGCCAGCATCGTGGGCAATCTTCAAAACTGTTATTCTACTCAATCCATACTTGACGCCCAACTTGGTATGATTTGCATCGGCTATTCTTAGATCCTGAAGCAATGCTTGTTTGTCATAAGATTTTCTTTGCTTAGGCTCATAATCTTGTGAACTGCGGTCAGCCTTTAATGGACCCGGCTGGCGAACTTTCATATTATGTTCATCCAGTTCTGGTGGTGTCCATTGATAGGTCACAGTTTTATTATGACCCACTTGATATGCAATGCATCCTGTTGACTTGGCCAAGTCAAGCCAACGAATGTTATCATATGTGCTGGTCATGATCATGTTCCATTCTGCATAATGAAAAACCAATGACCAAGGTTCATTTAACAAATGACGAAAAGGCATGCCCTTGGGCATGATCACTGCCGCACGGATGCCCTCGGTGTTGGGCATTTCACTTATGAATTTATAATCTTCACAAGCCACTGACCTTCTTAATATGCTTTGTGGGCTTGGGTATTTGGATCTGTATGATCGATTTCGGCCTTTGTAATCGGGATACCATTTATTTGGAGTAAGAGATTCTAACATACCCATACTTACTGGCTGTTGGGGTCAGCGTTTTGATCAATTCTTTCCTGCTATCTTTTCCTGGCTACGACCATATGCGGCAAGTCCCAAAACAGCACCCATGGCAATGTGATATAATCCTGCACCTTGTAAGGTCAAGGGACTCCACTGGCTTGTGACTTGTCCACCTTGTACTGCTTGTAGGATTGACCATAGCACAGGAAAGATGATAAAGTCTGTGGCACATGTGATCATGTAGATGAATGCCATCATAGGACGCCATTTGCTGTTGATAAAATCACCAAACCTATCATTTGTGGCCAGTGTATTTTCAGCACCGCCACGGGCTGTGACAGCGGCCGCATCAGCAATGGCCTTGGTCTTGGCAGCATCATCAGCACTGCTCCAACCACCTGAGGCCACTCGTTGATCTACATTCATTTGAACTTGTGGACTCATGGGAAACATGGTGTTGTTAAAGTCTTCTAATTTAGGCATTACTTGATGTGGACTACAATGTAGCCCAGTAAACTTAATAAGCCAACCACAATGCTACCTGCTGTGACAATTATGGTCTTGAACTTTTCATTCTGTTGATTGCTGATCAAGCGTTTAATATCATCAAAGTGGCTTTGTGTGCTGTCTTTGATTTCTCGGATATCAGTTTCAATGCGATCAAAGCGGGTTTCTATGTTGGCAAAGCGTTCTGTTATATGACCATAGCGTTCAGCACAAATGGCTTCATGAGTATCTAGTTGTGCTTTAGTTCTATCTATTTGAGTCATGGGTTTTTCCTTAGTATTTCGTCTACCTCTGCTTGACGCATGGCCTGTATCAGTTGCTTGCATTCTCTTATGGTCCTTAATAATCTTTTATCAGTAACTATATCACTGAGTTCATTTCTTTTTCTTTGTGGCAGCGGCTTGACTTGCCCGAATGGCTTGGGCTTGACGAACTGCCCCGGCTCTCGTTGGGTAAACTTTTCCTGAGGTTCCATACTGCCATCCTTTGCCGCCTTTAGGGCCTGTTGCTCGATGTATAGGCATATTTACTGACCTATATATTTCTTTGGTGGTTTCTTACCACGATTCTTGCGAGTTCTTTCGCCTCTTAATGGTAATGGTCTATGTGTTGACATTCAGTTTCTCCTTAAGCGCCTACTGGCACTAAACTTGTGATAATACAGGCTGTGCTGGGTCCAAATGCTGTGGCAGCAAATGCAGGGAATGTGACATCTGTATCACTGACAGCGTAAGCAATTTCCCAATAGTCTGTGGTGTTGGCTGAACTAACAATGTAGTTCCAAGCAATGATCTGCAAACTGCCTGCGTTGTTTTTTGGCACAGTGGTTCTACCCATACTGCCCACAACATCTGTGCCGTTCTTGCGTAGCCAAATATAAGCATCGTGATCGTTGGCGTTGTCCACATTATCAACCTGCACACTGAACTGTAAATTGTAGATGCCTGCGGCACCTGGAATTAATCTTGAGGTGCTACCCACTGTGGCTATGTTATTGACATCCGCTGTGCCCAATGGAAATACATAGGCAGTATCTGCGGCCACTGGTGTTACAGTTGTAGCATATTGGAACTGACCATACACACGATTGTAAACAATTTTGTCACCTGTGACACCTATACCTGTGTTGGCGTAAGCACCTGTGTTCAGTGTGAATGTGTTGGCTCTAAGTGTGCAACTGGCTGCGGTATGATCCACAATGTTCAAGCGGTTTGCTGGATTCAATGGTGTGGCCAACGGCAATGCACGAATTCTATAACCACCACCTGCATTGGTCACTGTGGGTATTGAGAACTGCTGTGTGCCTGGCAGTGTAGGTGCCACTGTGTGTGGAATACCTAAAGTGATGCTGGTCAAACTGCTTACAAGACCACTTACAGGATATGTGCCATCTGTGATATTGGTCACATTGGCCACAGTGACCAGGGCATTGCGTCCAAACGGATATGAAGTTTGTCCTGCTAGTGTAAATGTTGCACCACAACGAGTCAAAGTCAATCCTGTCAGTGTGCCTGCTGTGGTATCAATTGGAGGACCATTGGGAGTGGCTGCAAGTGTTGCTGTTGTGCTACTGTTGGTGGCAATGATCCAATAGTTCTGTCCTGACACAATACCAGTTGCTGTTCCAGTCAGAGTGCCTGTGACACGAATGGCAGCACCAATATTAGGGGTAGTGGTGCCAAAGCTTATTTGACCTTTGGTGCCTGTGACAGCAGGTGTGGTCAATGCCACACGGAAACTTGACGCTACTGCTGTGATGTTGGCACTGGTCAATGTCAGTGTGCCATCCACCAAGTTTTCAGCCGCATAACCTTGTGTTTGTATAACATGACTGGTGCCTGTGCCACCACCTTGATATTGTGTGGCAATGTCATTGGTAAAGGCAGAGGTGGCATAACCGTTAAAGTTGTGTGTGCCCAACACAGTGCCTGACAGTATTGCTGATGGTGCCACACTGTTTGTGCCTAGCCAAGGAAGGTTTACACCTGTGACACTGTTGCCTTCTGCGGCTCTAAAGTTCAGTGCAGGAGCAAGATTGGCCGCCGCCAAACTATCACCATAATAGTGAATGTATTGAGCGTTGGCACCATAACCAAGAGTGTTGGGTTCAAAACTTGATGCGGCTGAATATCCGTTGTTGTCTGTGGCAGTGGTTAATGTGTTTGCAGGAAACACATAACTGTTGTTGGTTGAGGCTTGAGCCTCACCACGCAATCTTTGAACACCATCAAAAACGATTACGCCAGTGCCGTTTGGATCTAAAGTGATGTTGCCATTGGTATCAGTGCTGGCTATCGTGTTATCTGTAGCAACACCCACAGTTAAATTGCCTGCTGTGACACCTGCAAAAGTAGGACTATTGCCTGTGCCCACTGCTTGTCCAATAGCAATTGTGGCAGTCGAAGCATCTGTATAACTCACTGTAACACCAGTGCCATCAGCAAATTTAACTGTGTCTGTTGTGCTGTCGCTACCTACCAAGTTTAAATTAGCACCACCTGAAGTGCTACTGATGTTTTGTGTGTAGGTTGTATTTGTGTCTGTTGCGGCAATGGTGACGGTATTGGCATCTGTTCTGGTCACAGTCACATTGGTCCCGCTTGCAATCTTAACATCATCAGTGGTAGAATCGCTACCTGTTAATCTTAAATTGGCTCCACCCGTCGCAGTTTCAGCACTGACAGCATAGGTTGTATTGTTGTCAGGCAGGCCATCAACATAAGTTTTAGTTGTTAAATCAGTGCCTACAGTAGGACCACTTGGATTTACACTAGCGTATGTTGTTACATTGTCAGTAAAGTTAATGCTTTTACCACTTGCACCTAATACACCCGCAGTATACTTGCCTATTCTAACGCTAAACGGAGCAGAGGTGCTACCAGTTGCTCGCAGATTTAAAAACTCACCATTGTCAATGTCGTTACTGCCAAACACAGTTGAATTACTTTGAGCACTGGTAGTGGCATTTGGAGCCATTACACGGAAGCCTGAACTGTTGCCAGAGGTGCTTTGAACTTCTGGCCGATTGGCACGATCATTGTTTTCATTGTAGCCAATTGTGGTTGATTGTGCTAGGTTAACATTGTCGCCTTGAACTGTTAGGTCATCTGTGACAATTAAATCATTACCAACAGTGACATTTTTAGGGAATGTTGTATTTCCAGAACCATCCAAGAGTGTAATTTGATTTGTGACACTGGCGCCAGTGTATTGAGTGAAATAAATTGGTTCAGTACCATCATCGCCTGTTGAAATTTCTAGGTAACCAGCATTACTCGAACCTCCACCTGAGATTCTCCAATAGTCATTGGTACCAACTACACTTTGAATATAACCTGTGACACCAATGTTACCAACCACATCAACTTTCTCTGCTGGACTTGAAGTTCCAAAGCCGATCTTATGTGTGCTGGGACTTACATACAGATCATTGGTATTAACGCTGAACCGACCAACCACATCAGTTGTATCTGTTGCAATGGTATTACCCAATGTACTGGATCCATTGATATCAAGAGCTGTATTAACTGTTAGAGCACCCCAAACATACATGTCACATGGTGGTTCACCACTTGTTCCAAACTTAACAAGTTGTCCACCAAAACGACCAAAGTTCAATGTTGTTGGCGTATCAAACAAGTTAATGGCCGTTGCTGGAGCATCCAATCCGGTTGTTTGTAATTGTAATATGCCTGTGGCTGAATTAAGAATCAAATTGCCTGAGGCAGTGGTAATAGTATTATTGTTGGCACCACTGGCAACCTGAACATTACCAAGTAATGCACCTGAGCCTTCAATGTCGCCAAATAAAACATTGCCAGCTGAACCAGAAAATACTTCACTGCTATTGGTTGCATCTGGAATAACTGTGAACACACTTGCACTATCATCCCAACCAAAGAAACCACGCTTGGCCGCGGCACCAGTGTGATATCTAAATTCAATACCGCGATCCTTATTGTCATCACTGCTGGGAGCAGTGTCACCACCCAAGGTAAAGATTGGATCATCAATGGTAACAGTTGTACTGTTGACAGTTGTGGTTGTTCCGTTGACAGTTAAATCACCACCAACAGTTAATTTGCCAGCAACAAAGGCATCAAGTGCAACACCTAGACCACCATCAGTTTGAATACTACCTGTGGTGCCACTGGTTGCATTGGCTTGACTATCAACATTGATTTCACCACCAACCCATAAACCCTTTTTAATACCAACACCACCTTTGACCTGCAGACCACCAGAGTCTTGATTGCTTGTAGCAGTTGTGGTAGCTAACACCACATCACCAGTTGTGGCATTGGCTGTCACTTGGCTAGCACCAACAGTAAAATTACCATTGGCAGTCAATGCATTTTTAACTGTGGTGGTTCCTGAAGTTGAACCAATGTTAATCACTGTACTGGCACCAGCAACATCAACTTGACCAGTAGCGGTGTTGAATACTGTGGCACCACTGGCACCAGCATTGGGGTCTATATCAATAGTGTCGGTGTACACATTGCCATTGATAGTGGCATTGCCTTTAATTTCAGCATTACCAGCAGAAGTCACTTTAAATTGTGGATATGCATTTGGACCACTACTTTCTAATGTGCCAGCATCCATTAAGAACAGTGCATAATCTGCACTTTGTGTGCCAATACCCACATTAGTTGCTTTTACTTCAGTTCTACCAACTGTGATTGAACTGCTACCTGTTACTAATTCTAGATTATATTTTTGTCCAACACCAAACCCAATTGCGGCTTGTAAAGTTGCGGTGCCAGCCGATCCAGTGCCAGTTGTGCTAAAACCTATACCAGCGATGGCATTGTTATAACTTGTTGCTAGTTTAAAACTTGTGCTGTTAGCGCCAAATATAAAATAATAAATGCTGGTGCTTAAACCTACCAATGTTCCCACTGCACTTAATTTAACTTTGGCACCAGTTACCAATTCAGTTGAACTAAATGCGCCGTTGACTGTGACCTGACTACTCACAATAGTAATACTTGAATATGAAACAATGCTGGTGCTAAATTTTTGTTCCAGGCTCAATGGCGTGGCCACAGCATTGACATCAGCCACTGTTGTCAATGCTGTTATATCAGTTGCTCTTACAGTGGTAGAACCAGCTACAATTAAATTACCTGGAACCGTTTGATTTTGACTGTTACGCCATTGCCCGGTGCTGACATCATAATTTAATAGATCGCCTGAGGCAACGCTGGTAATGGTAACATCACTTAAATCTGTAAAGTTTACAGGGGCTACACTGGTAACACCACCATATGTGGTTCCATCGCCAACCCACATTGGACTTACACCCAGCGCGGCGTGATCCGTTACAAAGAAAGGCTCACCTTGTGCTAACACAAGTGCTAATCTTTGAAAGTTTGTTCCTCTTTTTATTTGTAATGCCATCTTCAAATCCTCATTTCAATGTTATGATATAACCAAACTTGGTTCGCTACCATTAGCGTTTTGACAGACTCTAGCCTGACGAATATATTCTTTATTCACTCCCGGATAAAATTCCCTGGCTATAGTTTCATATTGTGTAGTACTTATGGGGATTCCATATCCACCTGCAGAGAAAGCCCAAGAAGACAACATACCATAAGTTACAAATCTTGTTCCACTTGGAAATTCTAATGTTGAATTTGGAGTTCTTGATCCTGGTGCTATATTACATTGATCTGTTATGGGCAAAGGATTGGCCTCATCATCAAAGTAACAATAAGCAATTACTTCATTGGGTGCAATGATTCTATAATAAATTGGTAGTGTTGCTGCCGCAATAAATGGATTAGCTTGACTATATGGTGGAACAAAGGATCCTAGCAGTCTTGGATGACCATTGTTAGGTGTTGCACCAAGTTCTGGAATTTTTAATGTTGAAAATGTGTAGTTGTAGCAAGGATCTGTATAGGTGCCACCACCTGTGATATATTTCATTGGCAATGCATAAGTGCCTGCTTCTCTTTTCATCTTAGGTGGCATGTTTTGTGTGATCTCACAATCATCCATGATCCAAGTATTTGTAACATTTATTTTACTTAAATTGACCACACCAAAATCTACAGTCCTGTCGGTATTAAAATCATTAGTATCTTCTTGTATGGCACCATCATAGCTAAACTTAATTGTATTTGTTCCTGGGAAGGCTTCAATGTTGATGCCTGCACCATGTGTTAATTTAATATCAGTGCCAGCTGATGCTGAAACAACATCAGTCCCAACAGTTGCTGTCTTGAATGACGCACCTGCACTGGATTCAAATGTAATCTCACCACTGATACTATCAGCACTGATAGTCATACCAGTGCCAGCAACCAAGGTCACTGTTGGAGTTACAGTTGATAAAATGTTGTTGGCACCAACAACAAATTCTTGAAATGGATTTGTTTGTGCATCAAGTTTTGCTTTTTGTAGAATAACTTCTGCATCTGTTGGTATGCCCAACAATTTACCAAGTTCAGTTGTGCTCAAGGCCGATAACAACTGAGGATACAATGCCTTGTAGGCAAAGTAGGCCAGGGCACCAGCACCAAGTATAGGCAACAAACTCAATAAATCTGTACCAGGACTCACTGTGGTTGTATTGCTAATTTGATCTGTTACTTGAACAGGTAGCCATACATTTTCAGCAGTCAATGTGCTGTAAGAACCAAATCCGCTTTCATTACCAGCACGAACTTTAAATTTATAAGTGGCAGCTAATAATGCTTCTGCTGTGAAAATTACACTGGTACCCTGCACATAAGGGCTACCATTGCTGTTGCTCACTGTGCCAAGTAATGTAAAAGTAGAATCAGCATAACCTGCTGTGCTACTGGCCCAAAATTCAAAACGATCTACAATACCACTTGGTATAACACCACTCAATCTAATATACGGAACAGCAATAGTATTGAATTGTGTAATTGTTGGTGCCGCTGGGGTTCCAATGATGTTGATATCTGGGATAGCAATTGGTTTGGTTGGAACCCGTGGTCTTCTTAATTGACCACCAGCAGTATACATGGTCTCATCATATTCTTGTGCTGTGATTTCAACTGCAATGCCACCATCTTCAGTTTCTATCTCTTTTACACGAATCACACGATATGGTTTATTTGTCCATCCATACACACTACTGGTGATACTGATAACATCACCTGCTTCAGTGTTGATTTTGCTATAATCAGTTGCAAATGTAACCACCTGATCCATACGGTTTTGATACAGGGCTAGATAACCAAGTTCTCTGGCCTGCAATGGTTCATTGATTAGATCCAATGTAATTTGTAATTCATTGTCTGGTTCATTTGCATTGCGATAATCAGTGGGCAAATCAAGTGTGATAATATCGCGTTGATCACGCACTTGTCTATGCGGGAATTCAACTCGCACACTATTATATAAACTGTCTAATGATGTGCCAGTTAAATCAATACCAGAAATTATATTAGTATCGTTGAAACTCAATACTGGAGCCGAGTCGCGGTTGATTACAACTCCCCAAGTGCCTGTGGTAATATCGTAATTTAAAAATGCGCCAGAATTATCTGCAAGTCGTTGTAGGTTGGCCAGTACATTGTCTTTTGTGTTGACTAGACCGTTGATTTGATAACGATTGGCAAGAGTTTTTACTGTGTTATCGCTTTCATCAAAATAATTCACAGTGTCTGCAGAATAACTGTTCAATGCTACCAAGGTGGCAGTGTCAATGTCACCAGCATCTATACCTGCACCACTCACAGTGTTTGTCATGTAACTGTACAATGCATCACCAGGTTTGAATAGGTTATTGCTCACTTGGAATTGTAAATTTGGTAATGCAGTAATGCCCTTGTCACGATTGTAGGTGACCTTTACCAGGGCAAATGTAAGATTGGCCATACGATGATCATTGGTCCAATCTGGAAACAGGGTTCTAGCATCTGCTGGCAATACTGCTGGGGCTATTGGGGAGCCACCACTTAAAAAATTACTTGGCAGTGTGGGTGCAAAACTGCCTTTCTCATACAGGTAAATTTGAACAAGATCTCTGGGACTTGTATTCACAGTGCCCTCATCTTGATTGGTCACATAGTCAACTGTGATACCATCACTCTTAAATGTGACCAGTTGATTATCCAAGTACACGCTGTCAATGTTTGTTTTGATTGTGGCACTATCACTGAGTCTAGTTGTGATGTTTGGCACTTCACTCAGAGTCAAACAGAACCACATTACTTTATTTTGATCCACAAGTTGTGCATCAGTTATACGACCACCAAAATATGCACTACCAAATAACAGTGGTATTGGATTTGTTGTATCTGGACTCGCTTGAAGTCTAACACCTGTGTCAATTGGAGCACTGGCATTGGGGTCTGGTTGATTTCTATTGATCAGTCTACTGACGCCGTAGGCAATCAATATGCGAACAACAGCATTACCTATGCCTGAACTTCCAATTGCGGCCATTGCGGCTGATAAGAATCCTGCCATGTTTTTATTCCTTTATCCAATGCGTTTCTATGCATCGCCATCCACGACGGCTCAAATCAATATTGCTTGAACCAGGTTGCGTAGATAAACTTACCTGATCCACTAATTTATCTCGTATAAATCTTTCACTGTCTTGTTGCCAACGAACAAATAGTTCTGCGCTGGCTCTAGTACCACGATAGGCTGGGTCAACCCACCAAAATAATTCTCTGAGTCTACTACGACGACTGATCCAAGGATCTTGTTCTCGTATGGCACCAATCATACCACCAACATGACCACCAACCTCCATGACCATGAGATATTCTCGTTGTATCATATCAGCAAGTCTACGATTAGCAGAATCATAATCTATCTTGGTCCATTCAGTGCAATCTAATACGCTGGCCTGAGCAAAAGCCACCAACAGACGCATTAGTTGTGCGAGATCTGTAACCTGTGCTGGTCTAATCATCATGTGCCTGCGTATGGTTTACCAAAGTCAAAATTGGTATTGGCAATGGTGGCCACACGATCAAATCCACGATCATCACCACGATAGGCACTACCTACAGCATTGATGGTGATGACTGTTACTATTCCGCCAGAGACTGTGATATTTGCAGTGGCACCTGAACCAGTGCCCGAGACTGTTGTCAATGCAACAGCAGTGAATGATCCATTGGCGTAGCCTGTGCCACCAACAACATTGCCAATTGTGGCGATAGCACCTGTTGAAGTGGTTGTAAGAACTCTAAATTGAAATCCAGTGCCGCTGCCATCTGTGGTAAACTTCAAAATACTACCAGGCCATAGATACTTTCTTTCACTGGTGTTTGTTCTTTGACTGTTATTTTTTGCGCTTAACACATTTATAATGCTTGAACAACTTAAACTGACTGTGGTTGTGGTTGTTTGGCTAAACTGATTGAATTCATCATTGAAACTGTAATTGGCAACAACACCTTTGAAACGAATACTTGGATTGCCGGCTGTGCTTAGTGCAACTCCTGTATCAGCGTTGAAGAACACACGACGAATTGTTACTGGAGTTCCTTTAAGGGCATAACTCATCATGCCAGCAACAAAAGCCTGATCAATTGCCGCAAGACTGATTGTGATATCATTCTTACTTGTTTGTAATTCATTGTTGAACTCACTGACACTCAACAAGATACCTTGTGGTGTGTATGAATATGATACATTGTCTTCTTCTGTGATAGAAAAGGCAGTGTCATGATTGCTGATTCTAAGCATGCCATAATCGGGCACATCAATACTGATAAAAAGTGCTTGACGGATTTTGGCATAACTGGTTAAGTCTAATGCAGAACTCATAGTAGGCTCTCATAAAATTGGAATTCACCATTCCAACCAACAATATCTCTTTCAACAATGGTCCAAGTTGGACAGTCAGTACAGATCAGTTTCCATGATACATTGTTGGCAACAAATATAGGCAATGGATCATTGCTAGGTGTTTCCAATATTGTTCTATGAACCTGAACCAATTGAGTTGCCGCACCACCTTTGACCACATCCGTGGTGATGGTATAAACATGGCCGCCTGCCACATCGGGTTGTATGAAATCGCCAGCCTTGAATAACACAGCACCAGCAGAACCAGGCATACTGCCAAGCACAAACTTTGTTGTATCGCTGGCGGCTTCAGTGGCACTATACTTCCAGGTCATCACTTGTGGGCTTGCCTGGGCACCACGATAACCCAGCATCCAACTGTAGCCTGTGCTGCCTAAACTGACGGTTTGGGTGGTAAGTTTATTTGAATTATCAATATTCTCAATATACCCACGCACATCACTCCAGCGCATGCCTGTTGGCATCGCAACAGTAAAGCGCCATACAGCACCACCACGACTGATGCTACGGACTCTTTGGTCACGGGCAATTGTTTGACTGACCACAGGTCTTTTGTTTATGCTGATACTTTCAGCGTTGTCAAATATCCATTGAAAACTCATATCTTATCTCCTACCTGCTGGTATTGAACTGCGACCTTTTTCAGTCACAGCATATAAAAACTCTGGCTCTCTGGCCAACATCTGGCGAAAGCTGGTGGCATCAACAGCACTGATATTGTATGTAACTTGAGTGTTACCACCACCTCTACTGGCACTCAATTGATTGTTGGGGATGATGGTTCCTGCACTACGACTTAAAAATAATTCGGGGCCATTTTCTCCAACCAGGTAAGGTGTGTTGGCCGCAACAGGTCCGCCACCGGCTCTACCTGGAACACCAGCCAACATTGAAAAGAAGTTGCCAATGCCACTGCCAGTTCCTCCACCACCAAATAAACCCAATGCTATTTGTTTGGCTTGTATCCGAACAAAGTCACTGATGATACTGTTGGCCAGATCTTTGAAACTCAACTTACCAGTTTTGACAAAGTTAACAATGGCATCTTCAAAGCCCTGTGTGAATGTTGCAAAATAACCTTGTGCCTGCTTGCTGGCATTGTTGGCATCTTCAGCATATTGTTTGTATGCTTGTGCCCAACCTGTTCCAAATTCACGACTCTTATCAATTTGTTCTTGTGTGTTCTTGACCAACTGGTCAGTGGTCTTTTGTTGTTCTTCTCTAATTCTTGTTTGTTCTTCTGCACTGACTTGTCCATCCCGACCCAGTTTCAATTGTTCTTGTTGGATCCGTTGTTGAGCGGCCAGTTCGCCTGACAATCTAATGGCATTGATGGTTTGTTCATTCTGTGTGCTAGTTAGATCAATCAGTCTGGTCTTTTGTGTTATGTTGTCATTGTCTCTGGCAAACAATTGATTCAATGAATCTACTCGTTGTTGTTCAACACGCAAGGCATCCAAGTTGGCTTTGGCATACTTGCCAACCGTTTCAATTTGAAGGCCTGTAATTTTTTGTATTCTTGCAATGCTGTTTTCTAATGCTTCCACTTTTGCAGGAGCATTGGCATCAATGCCTATTTGCAATTTGGTTTTAGCAAGTTCATCACTTAAACTTATAATTAAACTTCTTTGGCCTACCAATGAAGCATATTTTGCCTGCTCTATGGCCAATTGCTCTTCACCTAGGCCTATTAGCTTGGTCGACGCATTTAGATCTTGTAACTTATATCCTAGGCCATTTTCATAGTTGTCAGTGAGTTGTTGTTGCTGTAGACTAAACTGATTGATTGCATCGTTCAAGCGATTCTGCAATTCAAATTCTTGTGTTTGTTGCTTGGCTCTAACTGCGGCTGTTCTTGCGGCCAGTTCTGCGGCTCGTTGACCAGCACCTTCTGGTCCACTCAATTGTTTGTTGGCAGCAATGTCTGCTTGAATGCCTTTGATATCTGCATCTGCTTGTGCTTTGATCTTGTTCATCTCATCACGAGTGCGTAATGCGGCCTGTAAGAATGTCTGGCTGGTTGCATCTGCTATGCGTTTGGTACTGGCTTCTAATGCTTCTTTATTGATGTTGCCAGCGGCACCAGGGGCTGTTGGAGGAGGTGCTCTGCCTAGTAATCTTTGATTTTCATTATCTATTTCACTCTGTGGTAAGAAATTTGGTTGTTTTATACCCAGGACAGATTGAATATTTTTCTTAATACTGGTATAAAGTTTCTCACTGGCATCAAATGCGTTA
>Ga0209353_10001126_pt1 | contig 15355 bp, 15 predicted proteins | sample LauGreSpBDMM15SD_2_FD_187561 | JGI IMG/M metagenome (GOLD analysis project Ga0209353, IMG submission 187561) | Freshwater lake microbial communities from Lake Michigan, USA - Sp13.BD.MM15.SD (SPAdes) (version 2) | ecosystem: Environmental > Aquatic > Freshwater > Lake | place: Lake Michigan...
ATATCTGCTATTTTGTAAATTGTAATTTTCTTGGTTCAACATTCTCATTACTCAATCCATCATCATCACAAGTTATATTTAATAACTGTGCTGGATTCACAACATATCCTGCAAATGCTACATATGTCGGCATCAATGTATTATCTGCTGGAACGGCACAATTAAGCACAAATACCATGAAATCAGTAGTAGTAGGTGGTAATATTACATATGCTTCACAAATCAATATGGATGGCAATAATATCATTAACGTGAATAATATCAGTGGGAGAACAGGAGATCCACCAAGTTTTACTCAATCTTTCGAAGTAGCAACGGGTGCTGGTAATATACAAATGCGAGGAAATGGTATAGTAACGTGTGGAACAATAACGCAGTTGCTACAAGGTTCAACATTAGTGTCCCTTACACCATCACAAGCATCATCGAGGAATAATTGGACTGTAAGCATTCCCTTTTTTGCTGGTGGTGGTAGTGCGTCTTTTGCCATGAATGACTTAGGTGTTTTTTCAACAAAAAGTGTAACGTTAACTACTGGAGGCGTGATTACTTACCCAGATACTACAACACAAAGCAGTGGTTTAGTAAAAGGTTCTGGAACATTAGTTGCTGGTTTATTAACTATCGCCGACTCAAGAGTAACAACTGGAGCAATCTGTGTAGCAACTTATGCTGACAGTTCGCCAGTTGGTGGTGTGCTGTGTGCAAAAGTAACAGCAGGACAGATTATAATAGAAAGCAAACTAATAACTGATGTTTCACCAGTATTTTATATGTATTTTATTTAGAGTGATTTCCATTTAACAACATCACCTTTTTTTTTAATTTTAATAGCTTTTTTAATTTGTTCTTTAGAATATGAACTTGCTAATGATGGTGTAGCCTTGCTAATTTTAACAGATGGTCTACATACAGATGGTAAATTTAATTCTTTCTGTTTTTTACCTTTATTTCCACAAGCTAATTTTTTCCCATCAGTTATCAATGCTGTTAGGTTAATCCATTTTTCATTGCCCCATCGAATCAAATCTCTGGTTTCTTGTGGTGTAGTTTTATTACCTTTTAATTTCATAGACGAATATGCAGAATGTTTTGACATGTTAATTTATTATAATATTACAATATTTTAAATCTCTGATAATAATAATAGAATCAAAATTAAAAACTTAAAATGGATAAATCTGCAGAGAATCGAAAAAAAGCTAAATTGCATGAAGCTAAAATGTCAGCATTAAAAAAGACTGGAGTATCTGGAAAAATGATACATCAAAGACCAGATCTAAAACACGAATCAATACGTGAACGTGAGAAGATAACAAGATTATCATCTCAAAGTAAAAATCCTAAAATGGCTAATAAGGATTTCTTTGAATTACACAAAGAAAAAGAAAAAAATATTTATTTGGATGAAAAGAAAAAAGAAGAAGAAAAAAAATTACGTAGGTCTTATGGTATTTAGTTATTCAACATTATCATTTTCATTTTTTTCAAGCATATATATTTCCTTAAGTGTTTCCTTAAGTTCTGCAGTAGTAAATGGAATAATATCATTTTCTATTATAGGAGAAGGAGGACAAGAGCCTTTTTTCCTACAGTCACTATCTATACAGAATGAATGACATTTTTGAATGTGTAATTCTCTGAATAATACTACTAATCCTGCTATAACACTTACTATAATACTACTAATTGCTATTGGATCTGTCATTCAAATTTTTTATATATATTAAATATAGTAAAGATATAAATCAATATGGATTTAAGAATCTTAAAAGTTAAAACAGAAAAAGAAAATATTCTACCAATAGAAAAAGAATTACACCCACATTTGCCAAGACACGCATTTTTAGAATTAATAGTCGCCCCTCCAAGAAGTGGCAAATCATCGTTGATTGCAAATTTACTTGCTAATCATAATTATTATAATAAATACGATTCTAAAAAAGATGAATTTTATTTTCAGACAATCTACTATATTTCGCCTACCCAAGAATTTGATAAAACAACTAAAACTTATTTGAAAAAATTAGAAACCGAAGTAATCCAAATATCAGATCCAGAAGACATTAGGCAAATAGAACACGTTCTTAAGGATATTATGAAAAATCAAATGAAACTACATGAAGAAGAAGAACCAATGAAACGTATACTTATTGTTCTTGATGATTGTATAGGCTTTTTTGAAGAATCTCTGGCTACTTTATGTAGCCGTTATAGGCATTATAATTTAAGTATAATAATAACATCACAACAATATCGTAAAATTCCATTACTCATACGTAATTGTGCAGGTCATATAATTGTATTTAAATTAAATAACTCAAAGGAAATCGAGAAGCTTGTAGATGAATGGGGCGAAGCATATTGTAAACCAGAACAATTTGAAAATATACTAAGACATGCAACAGAAAAGAAATATGATTTTCTTTATATGGATAATGAAAATTTAAAGCTATATCAGAATTTTGAAACTTTGATTATGGATGCTGGGAAATGAACCAATGGTTCCTTTCGAACCTCCTTTTTATAAATTAAAATATATTATAATAATAATACAACTATCAACTATGCCAGTCAAAACAGCTTTTAGAAAAAGCCGTGCCAAAACAAGGGAGCTCGCGAAGGCTATGTCTCGGACAAAGCCGAGCCTACGCGAGGGGCTGAAGCCCTCGTTAGTTCATATGCCATTGAAAGCACTTATTAAAGAACATGAAAAACTAATTCATGTATTGAAAAATGGAACTGAAAAAGAAATGAAAAAAGAACTTAAAGACCAAACCAAGGAATTACTCAAATACAAAAAATACAAATAAAGTAAAGAACCAATGGTTCCTTTCAAACCTCCTTTAATTTTAAAATTTAATTTCTTAGATTATAGTAATAATCATTTTAACTTTTTCATTATGTCTAAATACTATTCAGATAGTGCATACCAAACTTATTTAAATAATGCTTTAAATGCAGTGTCTACTATTACCAGTGAAAATTTAAATTCTCGAGAATCCACTGCAAATATTGATGAAGAAATTGACATGGCTAAACAAGCACAAAAATCATCAGGAGTAGAAGAGTTGCTAATAGGATTGCCTACAGGTCTCAAAGGTGTTACACAATTACCCGATGCATATAGAAAATTCAAAGCTACTACTGCAGAATTAGCAGATAAATGGGAACAACTAAAAGCTAAAGGAACTCAACTAAAAGAAATCATTCAAAAAGCTCCTCAAGATTTAGAAGATTTAAAAAATTTAGGAAAAACTACATTTGGAAAATTAACTGATATTGGTAAAACAGGTATTGCTAAAGTTACTAAAACTGTTACTGAAACAACTAAAGATTTAAAAAGTCATATTGCATTATCTGGTGAAGATTTAAGTAATAGATTAACTGATTTAAAAGCTCAATCATTAGAAGAATTCGGTAAAATAAAAAGTGGAGCTCTATCAAGTGTATCAGATATCGACAGTTTAAAAACTGCTTTTTTAGATAATGTAAAACAAAGATATAATATTAATACTAATACTATTGAAAATAATATTAATGATGCTAAGGGAAAAATTGAAGAATTAACTGCAAAAGCATCAGGAAGAATCGACGAACCATTTATGCGACAGAAAATATCTGATTTATCTGATAATGTAACTAAATTAGAAAATTTGAAATCTCAAGGTGAAGCAGAAGTAAATAAATATTCTAAGGTATTCGATGATCTAAAAAGCAAGGTAGCTCCTATACAAGCTAAGGCGGAAGCATTACAAGCAACAGCAGAAGAACATGTTAACAATCTAAAATCTGCTGGAGAACATTTAACAACAATAGAAGGAGAAGGACCAAAATCTGTTGGACTATTAGAACGATTTCATAAAGGTTTAGAAGATATAGGTTTAAAAACTAAAAAACCTATTGAGATGCAAGATTTACAAGGAGGACAACAAATGGCACCTATTCCGACACAAGAAACCAGTTTAGGAGCAACACCAGTAGCAGTTGAATCAGTAAGACCAGCAACACGTATTAATTTTGAACCACAAGGTAAATCCAGTCAAATGTTTGAAGAAGATTTCAATATGGACCCAGAAGCATTTAGTAGTGATGTTAGAAGAACTGCAACAGTTCAAGTTGCTAAAGAAGTGCCTATATATAGTGAAGTAAGCAAATTAGAACCAGAAACAGAAGGTATTCTAAGTAAACTAAAAACAGGTTATTCTAATTTTAAATCTTCATTATCTGAATCAACAGTAGGCAAAGCATTTACATCAGTAGCAGAATCTACATTAGGAAAAGCTGTTTCTGGAACTGTTGGTTATGGTTTAGAAGCTGGAAATATATTAGGAGGTGTCATGTCAGCAGAACAATTAATTACAGGTCAAGCTAAAACAGGAGGTCAAAAAGCTATAGATTCATTACAAACAGAATCGGCAGTTCGTAGTTTACCAGAATTTGCAGAACAAACTGGTAAAATTATTAAAAGTGGTGTATCATCTATATCAGAATCTGCAGGTGCTAAATTAGGAGAATTAGGAGATTCATTTAAATCTACTTTATCACAAGGAATTGAAAGTGCAAAAACAGCTATTGGTATTGGTAAATCTGGTGCAAGTGAAGTAATAGGAGCAGGAAGTGAAGCCTTAGAAGCAGGTGGAATCGTTGCAAAAGAGGCAGGAGAAAGTGCATTAAAAATTATTGGTGAAGGTGTCTTACAGGCTATTCCAGTAGTATCTGAAATTGCTGATATAGGTGTAGCTTCTTATGGAATTTTTGAAGGGTTAAAAGATTTATTTCATAAATCATCTCCAGTAGTAACTGCTCCAGTTGTTAGTCAAGGAGTTCAGTTCCAGCATCAAGCAGGAGTCTATTAAAAATGGTTTTTATAAATCTTAAAAACTTTAAATCTTAAAAGATTAATTTATTTTTACCATTTTTAAAATCTATTATATATATAATAAATAATCATAATTACAAGTATATTATAAATCCTAAATAATTTTTCAAGAATGCTCCAAACAAGAAAATTGAGGAGTTTAACAGATGCTCAGTATAGCAAAAATTATACTCGTATTACATATGAAATTCATCCTGTTGCTGGTATGACTACTGATTTGAGTAAATCATATTTAGCTCTACGTATGTATATTGTTAACGATGCTAATATTACCGAACTATTAACAAAAGCTGATTATGCTACTCTCTTGTCTCAAGGTCTTATGATTTCATTTGGGCAAAACGGACAATCTTATACTCCTGCTTGTCTTTTCAAGGTAGCACGACTTTATGATGGTAATAATAATATTCTTGAAGAAGTTCTTTTCCAGAATGTTCTACGTGCAACTTTGGCACAAATTTGTGGTGATATTGAAACTGTTAGCGGAAATACACTTGCATCATCAACTGGTATTAGTATGAATCCTAATGGCTCTCTTGCATCTCAAATTACAAATTTGTTACTTAATCCAACTGCTGGAGGAACTGATATGCAACCTTTGGAAGTTCATGTAGAATTACACGAGCTTTTTGGTGTTTGCAAAAATACCAATTTTCACCTTGAAATGACTAATGGATTAACAGTGGAGCTTGAGCTCGAAGATCGTAAAAGTTTGCTTGAAGTCATTGCAGTTGGAAATCCTATTACAATACCACCATCTAATACAGGTCAATTTAAATATTCTCCTGAAATGAATCCTTGGTCTGTTCTACCAGTAGGGCAAGGTGATATGGGTCAAAAATCTTATAAGTATGCTAATGCAGTTATGGGTGGAAATGGATTACATTTTGATTATACTAATATTGAAGGAACATGGCTTACCACTGCTGATAATAATGTAGTTACATTAACTGGAACTTATACAGCAGGAGATTTGAGTAATGTTAATATTACTATTGGTAGTATGGTTAAATTAAATTTTTCTTGGACTGATCCTAATCAAACTAATCCAACACAACAAGATAAAATAGTTTCTGTATGGTCTCAAATTACAGCTGTTACTGCAAGTGCTACTGTTGATGAATCTACATTTACAATAGCTGATAAAATACAACAACCAGCTCCTGTCTATGGTGTTGACCCTAATATGATTTTAGATTCATTTGATGTTTATGTTTCTGATGTTACTGGTGCACCTGCAAATTCATCAATAACTGGTGCAAATTATGAAGCATTGTATTTAACACCAAATGCAAGTGCTGGAGTATATATTGATGATGCCGATTGGTCTACTTTTATTAATACCTCTCAATTAACTGTAAATAATATTACAGTTGTGCAGATGTCAGAGATGGGAGTTATTAATGCTATTGATTCTGGTAATGGAACTGTAAGATATATTGCTGGAACTGTTCCATTTGATTTAGTAATTAATAAATCGGTAGACGATGTTCCTATTACACCATGGGTGGATCAATTTGTTGGTGCTGATTCTCCTACACAACGTTCTATATATGCAAGTCAAAGTAAAACAATACCTATACAAGGTGGAGGGGCTCAAATAGCATCAGTAGTTGGTCCTACAGGTGGAAATTATATTATTACATTTACAAACTTAGGACTTGCAAATAATAACAGTATTCAAAACGGCACTATATTGAAAACTAATACTGGATATAATGGTTTAATAATTAATAATGGAACTATTGTTAATAGTAATCCTGCAGAAATAAATACATCATTCTTAATATGTAAACATCGTAATGGAGTTGCACCTCCTATTCCTATATTAAATGCTACTACTACAAATTCTCAACTTGTTGTAGGACAACAGTATATGATTAATACGTTGGGAACAACTACTAATGCACAATGGCAAAGTTTAGGTTTGTCACCTTCTACTGGAACACCTACTGTAGCAAGTACTGGTATGTTATTTACTGTTCCACTTGGAGCACCTACAACTGGTTTAGGAACTGGCACTGTATTTCAGTATTCTAAATATACAACTCAACCACTTTCTTTTATGATTGATAAATGTGAATTGGTATTAGTAGAATCTCAAATTGATCCTTCTCTACCTATGAGTATGATTTATAGCACATATAAATGCGAAGTTGCAACTATCGAAACTTCAAGTCTCGAAATATACAATAGGCAGTTTATTGTTACTGAACCTAATGTTATGAATTGTTACCTTATATGTCCTCAGTATAATGCAAGTGCAGATGGAAAACTTCCTGAATCTTTAATTGGATATTCTCGTAATGTTAACCAATACAGGTGGTCTGTCAATAATATCGAGCAGACAAATCGTAATGTTGTGGTTCAATCCAATACCAGTAAATACCCATCATCCCTCCACATTGCAATGCTTATGGATACTTTTGAAAATTCAGAGTTAACTGAAAAAAGTATTTCTGGTCTTCTTACTGTTCCACGTAGCGTAAATCCGCCTGTAGTTTTCCCATTGAGAGTATACCAAGGCATGGATGATATGAACCACTATATGAAGCCTACAGGTTTTACAGCTCAGATTCAATTTTATGGTGATGCTATCCATAGTCAAAATATTATTCAAGGCAACATTTTCTTTTTTAAGGAAATGCTAAAAGTTTTGCCAGTTTCTCAGCGTATGTAAATTACGAGGGTTTCAACCCCTCGAGCTCCCTTGAAAAATAAGCGCGAATATAATAAAAATGGGCGTAAAATGGTGTTTGTCTTATAGTTTTTCTTTTAATTTCTTTTAAAGTCTTTTATTCTGTTTTAATATCTCAACTTATAGTAATAATATTCAAATATTTTACAAATTCAAATTATTTTTTTAATTATAATTATTTCAAATGCCACCTAAAAAGGTTCAAGAGTCGCCAGTTGATAAAATATCCAAGGAGGATTTAATTAAGCTATTAGGTCAAAGCATCGAGAAACCTAAGAAACCAAGGGCAAAACGTGAAATCACCGAAGATAAAAAAGAAGAAATGTTAGTTCGATTAGCTAAGATGCGAGAAACAGCACTTAAAAATCGCCAACTTGCAGTAGCAAAGAAACAGCTTTTAGAAAAAGCCGTGCCAAAATTACAGGAACAAATACGTGAGGAGCGTATACATACAAGGGAGCTCGAGGGGCTGAAGCCCTCGTCATTTAATACTGATTTATTTGAGAAAAAATTTGATTCTAATTTTGATAAAATGGCTGATGTATTGGGAAGATTGGACGGTCATCTATCAGATATCAAGGAAATGAAAAAACAAAAAAGAGAATCAAAAAAATTAGAATTAGAAAAACAGGATTTAGAAAAGCAGGTTCCAAAGCAGGAAGTTAAAGTAGAAACTATTCAACCTCAAGTAGAAACCATTAAACCTATAGTATCTGAAATTAAAAAAAATGTTCTACCTGCTGGAATTGTTTCATATCCTAATTATCGTAAAATGAATTTTAAGAAATCATTCTATTAGTATTTTAAAAATCTAAAAATATTATATTGATTATATATAATATACACAACTAAATTTATAATATTATTTAAATAATCAACATGAGTCTTTTCTATGGTGTAGCACAACCTCTTAATATAGCGCCTTCGTATGGTCCATATTCGCAGTTAGACTTCAATATTAAAAGCTTCGCAGGTCGTCAGATACAAGCAAATAGTTTTCGTATTTCTGGTAGGGTTCAAGTTCAGAAAACAGTATATTCTGCACCATCTACTTTTGTAGATATTACTCCTGCTGATAGTGTTATGTTTGATCCTTTTGCAGGTGTTGCATGTTGTTGGAAAAATATTTCTACAAGTGTAAATGATCGTATTATCGAAAACGTTACTAATGTTGGTCGTCTTACTGCTATGAGAAATCAAGCTCAGTATACATTAGAACAAATTACTGCAAGTAGTCATTCTGCTACTGAACTTAAAGGTCTTGGAAATGGTGTATTTTTGGCTTCTGCTGGTGCTGATAATGCAAGTGCAACTGGAGCACCATTTTCTTTCAAACCTATGATTAGTATTAATAATTCTGATTCTGATTTACCTCAATCTAAATTTAGTATTATTAAGATTATGACAACTCTTGCTTCACCTCTTGAAGCTTTATATTGTTCTGCAGAACAACCTGCACCTGCTGATGCTAATCTTATTACTGGATTTAATTTTACATTATATGATGTTCAACTTAATTGGTATGAGACCATGGAAACTGTTCCTATTCCTCGAACTGTATTTAAAACTAACTTTCTTACAACTCAAACTCTTAATGTTCTTTCTGCAACTCTTTCTGTATCTACCTCAACTCCTTATTCTGCATTGTATGCAAGTTTTATTAAACAAGCTGATAGAAGTAAGATATACCGCAACGATAATCATTGTGACTATGTCCCCGATATTCAACGTTTAGAATTTACAACTAATGGTGTATCTGATCCTATCAAGTATGCTATAGGTGCTGGTAATAGCAGTGTGTATCAAGACTGTGCTCTCAATTACTGGAATGCTCTTGAAGGTGAAGCTAAAAATTCTGTTATGAATAAATTTTTGAGTGAATCTTTAACCTTTGGTATTGGTTGCAAATTTGAAGCAAGTATTAATGACAGGTTAAGTATCAACTTGCAAATTAATCAAAATACACTTCATAATCCAAATGAATTTCCCTCAGATGTTTTTATTTACACTTCTGGATTCGTGGAAGTTTAACAGCTTTTTAAAAAGCCGTGCCAAAACTTATTTATAAAAAAATAAAAACTTAAAATTAATTAATTTTTCATAATTTTTAAATCTCTTATATATATAATAAATACAATCAACTAATATAGATTAAATTATAATTTCAAGATGGAACATAAATGCCTTTTAATTGATCCTCTCAATTCTTCAGCATCGCGTAGTGTTTTTCGTATTCCTCAAGGCACACCTTACTATGCTAAAAAAATACGTATAGTTAATTTTGGTATTAGTAATAATAGTGGCAATGCTATTTATTTTAACCATAATGGAGTATATAGTCTATTGTCTCGTCTTTCTATCTTTTCTCGAAATGGAACAGAAATAGATTTTCTTGGCAATATGGATGCCATGGGCATTAAACTGTTACATATGGAAAACTCAAGCCAATTTAATATTGGTAGACAACTTAGTATGGCAATGTGTAACAGTGTTGTTGCACCATCTTTATCTCAACTTAGTTTAACCGAAGAAGGTCAGAAAGATGATGCCAGTTTAATGGGCGATTCGTTATTTCTGGATGTATCTCTAATGTTAAACTATTTACAAGCATCGTATATTCTCGATCACGAGCTTACTATAATTTGTGAATGGGCTGATAGTAGTGTTCTTGGGTATTCATATAGCTTTACTAAGTTCCCAGTTCTATCTATATGCGAACCTTTAGTTGAAAAAGCAGATCTTAACCCTGATGTTAATTACCTTACATATATCAATGATAGACTTGTTCTTACAAGTTCTGTAGGTAATCCTGCAAGTTCTATAAGTCAGAGATTGAATAGCTACTTTAATCAATATATTCGCAATTTCTGGTATTACAATATTTTGAATCGTGAAGACAATTTATTAGGATTACCAAGTGCCAAATTAAATGAAAGCTGTAATCTCCAAATTAACGGCTTTAAATTATTGCCTCTTTTAGGTAATAATACAGATGCACGTGCTCTTGCACTTGCTGATGATATGAGTGGTTCCATGAATATTTGTAATATGAGTTCCTATGCTTATCAAGCTTCTATAGATGATACAACATATGGTTTATATAATCCCAATCTTGGTATTAAATATGCTGGTGTTTTTGGATATAAATGTATACGTCTTGATCGACAGATTTTGATGGATCTTACTATTGAATATTCCTTTGATAGAACTGATGCACCTCCTGCTGGAAAATCTAATACTGTTGTTACTCTTGCAGAAGTTCTACGTAGCTATAATAAAGATACTCAAACTGTTTCTTTTGTTCGTGCTTAAAGAACAACCTTTTTTTAATTCTGTTTTTCTTTTGTTTTTTATGTATTTAAAATATCGGTATTTAATAGTAAATACTAAAAAATGTCTAATTCTGTTGTTATTCAATTACCAAGTTATAATAGTATAGTAAATGGTGTCAAAAAAAATCCAAATATAAATAATATTTCAAATGGTGAATGGGAAGTAAATCTTGCTCAACCGTTAACAGTAAATCAAGGCGATAATATTACAGTAAAGCAGGCATTTTTAGATACCCGCCAGACTAATAGCGGTAGTATTGTTATAGATGAAGATACACCAATTAGTTTAGAGTTTTATTTTTATTTAATGGTTCCGCCTGATATGTATAGTGAAGTTCCTGCTACAAATAACCAAATAATACCGAGTTTATATTTTAATAATTATAATAGTATGGCTACAACTTTTGCTATCCAACAAGGAAGCAATAATGTGTTTACATATAATTTAGATCCTACAACAATTTATAATACTGCTATTAGTAATGAGAATGGAACAAACCAGACATTGAGTTTTGAAATTCCAATGATTGCAGTTACCCCAACAGTAGCTGGAACAACAACTGATTTTAAAACACAATCAAAATTAGTAACTGGTAAATGGAATTATACACTTAAAGCTGGTAGTTATGCATATACTGAACTGGCTCTTGTTCTTACTAAAGCAATGTCCGAATTAAAAATAATACCCTCTTATGATGATCCTCCAAGAACTATTAATGGTATTCAAAGCTTTAATCCTTTTGTATATGCTGGTTCAAATGAAATATGCTTTGCTGATTTTTTACAAGATACACCATTTCGTCAATTTTTATTTGAATCAGGTTATTGCACTAAAACAACAAGCGATGGTAATCCTGTAACACTTATGCCTCAATTTATGGCTGCTGGTTCTGGTGGTGCAAGTGGTCCAAGTAGTGTAAGTCAATCAGTAGGAGCTACTGCTATTAGTTTAATTTATAATGCTGATAGTGGCAAATTTGAATGGGAATATATGCATACTCCGCTACAAAATCCAGCTTCATTAGTTCAACAAACACAACCACCACAAGATGGAGGACCACCTATAGAATCAGTTATATTAGCATGTTCTCTCAATGATGGAACATCAGTAGTTAATATTTGTAAATATACAAGACATTCTGGTATTATATTTAAAAAGATGGAACCTATTAGTTTCTGGGATGGTATAATGGGCTTTGATGTTCCTAATATTACAGTTAACGATGAAATGATTTATAATATGCAAATACCATCTTTTAAATTTAATAACATATCAACTCAAGGTTACATGGGAAATAATGATATGTATGATTTTAGTAATCCTACGTTTCATCCACCTAATAGTGATTCATATCCTTATACAAAGGCAACAACACCAGCATCAACTACTGCTGGAGGTTCTGGAGTTGCATCAGATGTTAATATATCTCAATTTATGTCATTATTAAGAATATCAAATCGTAGCACAACATTAATTTATTATCCATTTGTATTTAGTAGTATTGCAACATTACCATTACAAGCAAAAAGAAGCCCAGTTGCATCAATAGATCAAACAGGACATACACTTATTGAAATTCTTGGATATAATGGTGATTTTATAAATGATAGTAATAATTTTCAAATTAAAGCCGTAGTTAGCAACTATTATCAAACCACAGGAGCATTTACAAGTTTAGTATTTGAAGACTCTTACCGTTATGTGCATATAGGCGAAAGTATGCAAATACAATATTTAAAATGCCGTATAATCGATCCGTTTACCATGGAAACATTACAAGGTATAGGAAGGAATAATTGTGTGTATCTAATTGTTGATAAATCATTATCTGTAGTTCAACAAAAGCAAGTTACTATGTAATAAGTTTTTGCGAAAACTTAACTAAAAGAAAATCTATGTATATAATAAAAATGGCAGGTTTTCATACAAATACATTCATTAAATACGATGATTATATGACACCAAAATATGCATGGGAAAATATAAAACAATATATTCCTACAGATAAAATAATTTGGGAAGCATTCTATGGTGATGGCGTTAGTGGTAAATATTTAACTGAATTAGGTTTTAATGTAATACATGAAAAAATAGATTTTTATGAGGAAGATAAAGGAGATATAATTGTAAGTAATCCACCATTTTCAGATGTAAAAAATGTAATGGAACGATTAAGTGAATTAGATAAACCATTTATTCTAATAATGCCATCATCTAAAATAAATACATCATATATGAGGCAAAATTTTAAAAATAAAGGATTACAAATAATAATACCAAAAAAAAGAATTCAATTTATTAAAAAAGAAAATAATAAAGAAGTAGAACTAAAGAACACTTGTAATTTTGATTGTTTTTATTATTGTTATAAATTGAATTTAAATAAAGATATAACTTGGTTAGATTAAAATCTAACTATAAAGTAAAATGAAAGATAAAACATATTTTTTTCATCAAACACCTAAAGAACTTGCTAAAAAACTAATTGAATGTTTACCATTAGTAGATGGCGATAAAGTATTAGAACCATTTAAAGGTGAAGGAGCATTTTATAATAACCTACCAGAAAATGTAGAAAAATATTGGACTGAAATTGAAGAAGGTAGAGACTATAAAAGTTTTACTGATAAGGTAGATTGGGTTATTAGTAATCCACCATTTAAATTAGAATCTACAGAAGGTAAAGTAAATGCTTTTTGGGAAATATTAAAATACTATACTAATATAGCAACTAAAGGTATAGCATTTTTGGGTAATGATTATTGCTTTTCAACACTAACACCTAAGAGAATGAAAGAACTAAATGAAAAAGGTTTTTATATTCATAGTTATAAAATATGTTCTGTTAAGGCTTGGAGAGGTAGATATTTTTTTATAATATTCACAAAAGAACAAAGTCATATAGGTTATTTAGAAGGCAATTTTTAATCTATGTATATAATAAAAATGTTTGAATTTAAAGATTTGAAAGTTAGTAAAGATGGTATACATAAATATCAAGTAGAATTATTGAATACGAAAACTGATAGGATTAAGACTGTAAAATTTGGTGCTAAAGGTTATACTGATTTTACAAAGAATAAAGATGAGACAATAAAAGATAGATATATTGCAAGACATAAGAATCGAGAAGACTGGACTAAATCTGGTATTGATACTGCTGGATTCTGGTCTAAGAATATTCTTTGGAATAAGCCAACTATTGAAGCCAGTTTGAAAGATGTCAAGGCAAAATATTTTAAATAATATCTATGTATAATGTATAATGTAAGTAGTAAAATGAATATAATTTATAATGATGATTGTTTTAATGTATTCTCAAAAATAGCAGATAAAAGTATTAATTTAGTTTGTGTAGATTTACCATATGGTCAAACTAACTGTCATTGGGATAGTATTATTGATTTAAATAAAATGTGGATTGAATTAAAAAGAATTGGTAAAGATAATTGTCAATATGTTTTTTTATGCACTACTAAATTTGGGAATACAATAATCAATAGTAATCCTAAATGGTTTAGATATGATATTATATGGGAAAAATTAAATAGTGTTGGTTTTCTATCTGCTAATAAACAACCATTAAGAAATCACGAAATGATATATATATTTTCGAGTATGGGGGAAGATGATATAGAATTAAATCGTAATTTAGAAATGAGAAATTATGCTGAGAAAGTTAAAAATTATATTAATAAACCTATGAAAGAAATTTATAGATTAATTGGTAATCATGGAGTTATTCATTTCTATTCATTTAAATCTACGCAATTTGGATTACCTACAAAAAAAACATATGACAAATTAATAGAACATTTTAAAATTGATAAAATGGAAGGTTTTATTAAATTTGAAGATTTAAAAATAAATTCATTTGTATATAACCCTCAAAAAACAGAAGGTAAAGCATATGTATATAAAGGTGGTAAATTATCAACACAAATATACAGTTCAGTTATATTATCTGATGTTATAAATAAAGGTGATAGACATCCTGTATCAATATTAAAATTTGGATATGATAAACAAAAATTACATCCTACACAAAAACCAGTTCCACTTTGTGAATGGATTGTGAAAACTTATTCAAATGAGAATGATGTTGTATTAGATTTTACAATGGGTTCTGGTTCAACTGTTATTGCTTGTAAAAATACTAAACGTCAATATATAGGTATTGAAAAAGATAAAGATATTTTTGAAGTTGCTAAAAAAAGAATTGACGAACATATACCGACATAAATGGGAAAATTGGGCGTGTTTTATTTGGGTTGAAATTTTGATATTTTGGGTTAAATTTGATTACATCCTGATAAATGTTAAATCCTCAGTCATAATAATATTCTTATTCCTCTGCGAAGAATAAGAATATTATTATTCCATCGAATTGATAAAATTTTTCGGTGAATGAAATTTTTTAGTTTTTGAAATTTTTTTTTTTG
>Ga0209353_10001128_pt1 | contig 15346 bp, 11 predicted proteins | sample LauGreSpBDMM15SD_2_FD_187561 | JGI IMG/M metagenome (GOLD analysis project Ga0209353, IMG submission 187561) | Freshwater lake microbial communities from Lake Michigan, USA - Sp13.BD.MM15.SD (SPAdes) (version 2) | ecosystem: Environmental > Aquatic > Freshwater > Lake | place: Lake Michigan...
GGGTTCAAAAGGGAAAGTAGTTCCCTTTATTTATGCGGGGTAATGAGGGTTCAAAAAATAAGGAGGGTTCAAAAGGGAACGTAGTTCCCTTTATTTATGCAAACCATCTACCACAATTTGCTCTATCATCAATTATTTTTTTTATTTTTTGCGCCATCTCCATCATCTTCTCTGGACTTTCAAAGCGCCCAGTTGCAACGTCGCAAATAAAACGGCGATAAATCTCATCTTCGGCCATATGGGAATCTTCCATACCTCTTGAATTATCATATTTGCCAAACAGCAAATCATAATCCATTGGCTCAATCCCATAAGGATACACCTTCTTATAGCATTTCGCCATACATACCGGCAACAATTCACACTCGCTACGCGAAATAAGAATATCCTCGGGATCAACCTTATCGCCGCACTCGACGCATACAACCCTTTTGGCCAATTCGATCGCCTCATATTCTTCAATCTGCTTCTGATACTCTTCTTCGGCCATTCTAGAATTCAGACAACCGCGACAAACGGGCTCCCGCTGAATCTTCCAATAAATAAATACATCTTCATATTTTTCAGGGCAAACAGAATACCGAAAATTATATATTTCAATAAACGAATGCTTACAAACAAAGCACTCAACGGGAGCTACCGGATTATCATAGAGATAATACTGATGGCGATAGGCCCTCTCAGCCTCGTCAACTGCCGACACATTGTCTAATTTTTTGCACAAAATATCTTTATACGAAGTCATTTTTAATAACAAATAATATGGATTGGGTTTTATGCATTTTATAAAAACTCATAAAAACATTTCAATTTTAAGGGAACCTATGGTTCCCTTATGATCCCTCCTTTAATGATGAACTCTAAGCATGGGTTCCTAACACGTAAGCTTCGCCGAATACGGCGAGTTCCATTAGGAAGGATAAGCGAAGCGGTATCCATAGGTTTTCAGATTTTTTTTATAAAGGGAGGGTTCATAAGGGAACCGTAGGTTCACTTATTACTTCTTCCGGGAATCCCATCTGAATCAGAATCAATTTCGCCGCTTTAATTTTGGAAATGCCTTTAATCAATTTGTAATGGAACACAATGTTGTTGCCATCAATGGTTGCGTCCATCTTGTAATTCTCAATTTGCAGATTGTCTGCCTTCTTCACCATCTTACACAACTTGACAAAATGCGTGGTCAAAATGAAATCCACATTTTCGCGTTTCTGCAGATATTTCAGGAATCCGAACGACGCCGAGGTCGCTTCCTCCGCGTTTGTCCCAGAGAACAATTCGTCAAATATGCAAAAATGCCGTGTTTCATCATCCAAATCAATGATATCCAATATCTCTTTGCATCTTCGCGCTTCTGCCTGGAACAAACTGTCGCGACCGCTCGTATCTGGTATGTTCAAGTAAGAATGAATGTGTGTATAGGGGGTTAAAGACGCGGATTCATAGAACCCCAATCCAAACTGTTGACTAAAAATGATGTTGATGGCGGTGGTTTTCAGTTGCGTGGTTTTTCCAGATGCATTCGGACCTGTTATGATGAGATTTTTCTTCAGGTTCACAGTGTTCATAACCGAATCCGCGTGGGTGGGATAGTGCTGGTTTTTGAAAACGGTTTTGCCATTTACAAATGCGCCAAAATGAATGGATCCTTGACCAATTTGTTCCGAAAGACTTTCCAAATTGCTTCGGTATCCTTCAAACGAAACTGCATACTGGAGACCCAATTTGTGTTCGGCAACAGAATGCAGAGAATAGTAGCATTTCAAAAGATAGCCGACCTCAAAGCATTTGGACGCGCCGAAACAAAAAGGTTTCACGTCTTTCAACTCTTCTTTTAACCTTATCAAATAATCGCAATGGAGAGAAACATCATGGCAAAATCCGCGATATCGTGATAGTCCCGCATTTTTCTGCAAGAATTGCTCCATGTTTGTGATCGATTGGTCAACAAACAGTTTTAACGACAACAAGTTTGTATTGACCGTATTGATGTTTTTGTAAAATCGGATACACGACTTCACGTTTTGGTACATTTGGAAACCGTACATTGCCACCGTGAAAAGAATGTAAACCAGATTGTTCAGAGAGAAGTTCTCCATGGATGTAAATACCTTTCCGAGCGCGTGTTTTTTCGCAATGTCTTTGAGAACCGTTATGTAAGTGTTGAATGCAATCGGCACGCGCTGAATTTTCAATAAGACGAAGGGTGCAATAATCAAAATCAACGGGAGGATGATTGAGAAAATGGGCGACAACAGATTAATGATTGTCCAGAATCCCAGGAATTTGGAAGAACTGTTGATGAAATGAAACCTTTCAATGTCAATGTAGCTGTATCGGTCGTGGAAAGCGGGTGTGTCGTAAATATCTTTTAATACAGCGGAAATGCATTCGCAATCCACCAAAGAATCCGTTGCGCCAGATGATGTTATGACCTGCTGACTCTGCTTGAGAAACTCAGTGTCGCTGGTGAAAGATTTCTTCCATTGACCAATCATATCCTTGGCGAATTTGTGTTTGGGTTTTAACAAGATGTCGTACATGGGATCGGAAGCCGTGGCGGAAACCAGTTCCAAATCAGATGCAACCACGTCAGACAATGGATGGACAACCTTTTCGTCTAAATAGTCGATGGGTAATCTAAAGGGAACCGAAGGTTCCCTTTTTTTTGCTTCGCTTAACCCTCCTTTATTGGAATCCTCTTTATTATTGATTTCTCCTTTATTAGAATCTTGTTTATCAATGTTCATGTATAAAAATATCATAGATATCATATGATATTTTTAAACGTAAAGGGAGGGGGTTTGGGGGCATAAGCTTCGCTGAATCCGTAGGTTCTCCCTTTATAACACGACATTCTCCGGCAACGGATCGATTTGTATATGGTAATAACTCTCAATATCCCTTTGCGTGCGGATGTCTCTCGGTGTGATAAAATTGATCGCGGTTCCCTTTCTCCCCCAGCGACCACTTCTGCCAATCCTATGCAAATAGGTATGCACGTCCTGCGTGATGTCAAAGTTAATGACAACACTCACCTGCTGGATATCTATGCCACGCGCGGTTATGTTCGACGAAACCAGGAAACGAACCACACCGCTCCTAAATTTGCGGAAAGCTTCTTCACGCTCCGATTTGTTCATATTACGATGAATGCAATCCACCGAAAATCCCTCGCCTCTCATTGCATCGCATAATTGCGAAACACGATGCACACTATTGCAGTAAATAATGCATTGATTCACACTAATGATATTGAACAACTTTTTCAAAGCGTCGAATTTGTCGTCGTCATACTCGGACGCAATGTAATATTGGCGAATACCGTCTAAAGTCAACTTATCAGCACTCATTGTTATCGATACTGGATCGCGCATAAACTTAGGCGTCAAATCCATAACCTCTTTGGACATGGTTGCACTAAAAATGCCAACCTGCACATTGGTGGGAAGCATTTGGAAAATACTCTGGATTTGTTCCTGGAACCCCTTTGACAACATTTCGTCGGCTTCATCAATGACAATGACACGCAAACTGTTCACATTTAAAAACCTTCTGCGAATCAAATCGAAAATACGCCCGGGGCATCCAACTGCAATATGGGGGTTTTTTTCGTCAATGCTTCTGCGGTCCTCCATGACAGAAGACCCGCCCACAAATTTCTTAACACATAAATTGGCCATACTGGAACCCAAACCAGAACATACAGTTGCAGTCTGACTCGCCAATTCGTGAGTAGGCGACAACAATATTGCCTGGGTCTCCATGATGGAAGGCTCAATTAGGGATAATGTCCCAATGGTGAATGCGCCGGTTTTACCGGTTCCAGACTGGGCCTGGGCGATAATATCGCGCTTGCAGGTCATTGGATAAATGGCTTTTGACTGAATTGAACTCGGGTTTTCAAATCCGTATGCGAAAATGCCGCGCAATAAATCTTCGTTTTTTACACAATCATCCCATACCTTAACAACTTTATTTTCATCGTATTCTTCGGTCATATTTTAATATATTATCCATTTTGCGTTTAAGTCTTTTTCAAAAGAAATAGGGAAACCTGCGGTTTCCCCTATGACCCCTTCCCTTAAAAGGGAGCCTATTTATAACCAGACTCTTAATTAAAAAAAAGGATAAGCAAAGCAAAAATAGAACTTGTAGTTCCCTTATAATCACATACTTAAAAGGAGGGGTCATAGGGGAAAGGGCGAAGCCTGACTGGCTTTAACCTTGGTTCACCTAAGGGAGGGTTCAAAAGGAAACCTACGGTTTCCTTTAAAAAATTGAAATAAAAAACAATATAAATATAAGAACCATATACAATACAGTAACAATGGCAACTAAGACATACACTTTGAACGAGTTTGAACGAATCGGAAAGGGACCCTTGGATGAAACCGTGTTATCATCCATTCGCACACTTTGTTCTTTAGTTGGTTACATCGAAAACATCCAAAACACTTATATAAATCAATACAACGCAACTACCACCGTGGTATCTGCACAATCAAAGAAACCGAAGGAGCGCGAGCGAACCTACAAGAAACCCAAGGAAACCGCGGATGGCTGGAAGCGACCTGTCTTCAAGGCAACCGTTTTCGCGGAGGTTGACAATACCCAGGCAAACATCAACGATATCCGTGTAGGATTGAACAAAATCAAAGATTCCAACTGCGATGAAAATATTGCAATGTTCATCGAGAAGATTGACGAAATCCGCGAGTCCATTGATTTCGGCGACGATTGCGCAATGACCGAAAAAATGCAACAGGTCTTTGACACCATTTACTCAATTTGCATTTCCAACAAGATGTTTTCCAAAATATACGCAACCGTTTTAACACGACTTTGCAAGAATTACAGTTCGGAAATGAACGCGATGCTTGATGCCAAAATTGCAGAGTACTTAGAATCGATGCAGAACATCGTGGACGTGAATGCCAACGACAATTATGACGCGTTTTGCGAGTTCACCGCCAAGAATAATAACCGTAAGAACATAACGAATTTGCTTTGCGAGATTGCAAAGACGGGCGAGTATGAAAATATGCTATTAACCAATGTATTGAAAAACACCTCCGATTTGTTGACCCACGTGTTAGAATCGGTAGAATCCGTAGAGAAGCAGAAAGAGGTGGAAGAAATAACCGAGAATATTGTTATTATGTTTAGTCATTTTGACAAAGAACTCAAGGTGCAATTCAAATCATCGTTTGAGCAATTGGCGTCTACAAAGAAGCCGGGCTTAACTAGCAGAACACGATTTAAGTACATGGATTTGGTCGGAAAATAAGCGAATCAAAAAAGGGATCAATCGTTTATTGTGAATTATTTATTTATTTCTAATATATAAATAATATGGTCAAATCGAAAATCAAACCGGAAATTGAATACAACGAATCCAAGAAAATTGATGCAGAAGATATGGATTATGAAACCCCCATTTACGAAGCCGAGATTTTTGCAAAACGCGTGGCTATCGGTATTGGAAAAATAAAATACACCTATACCGGCAAAAACGTGGTTTATTATCCAGTTTATTTAATAGCCAACGATGTTGTTAAATCGCGGATTGGCGTATTTGAACTCGAATCCAAAGATTTACCCAATTACTTAGATGAGGAAAATATGTTTGATGCCGAACTTTTTGTAAAGAATGGAAATGAATTTTTGATGTACAGTTTTCTGGACAAAGATTTGGTGGAACGATCCAAGTCGGAACCCATTTTTTACTTACCAAAAGAAGAAAAAGAAGAAAAAGATAAACCCGTTTTTGAAGAAGACGAAGACCTCGATGTTATGGATCTGCAACAAAAACACAACCCGAAACCCAAAGAAAGAGAGAGTAAAGAGGCCAAAGAGATTTTCGAAGAAATTGGAAACGCGGATATTCCCGAGCTGTTGAAAGAGGAAACAAAAGCCGAAGCAGACGCACTCAAAAATCTGTCGGCCAATTCAAATTGGGTGCAGAAATTCATGAAAAACGAAAATTACCGAATTCAGGATGTCCCTGCGGACGGAGACTGTTTTTTCACAGTCATTGTGGAAGCATTTAAACAAAATGGCAAAAAAACGACTATCTCTCGGTTGCGCGAGATTGTTGCCGACTCGGCCACTCCCGAATTGTTCGAACAATATTCTGCATTGCACAATATGTTTAACGTCGAAATCGTGTCCAACGAATCCAGTATTGAAAAAATATCGGAAAAAATAAAAGACCTGCAAAAACGAAGCAACAAAGTCGCGGATAAATCGGAAAAAGAAATGTTGCTCAAAAACATTGCATTGATGATAGAAGATAAAAAAAAATTCAAAAAAGACATTGCGATTGCAGAAGATAGTGGCATGCATTTTAAATTTATGGAGAATGTACACACATTAGAAGAGATGAAAGAAAAAATGAAACAATCTTCGTATTGGGCCGACGAAAACGCGATTGAGGCGATTGAACAAAAGTTGAATATTAAAATGATTATTTTGTCCGAGGAAAGTTATAAAAACGGATCGGAAGACGCCGTTATGAAGTGTTCTTCCGGCAACATTGCAATCCCGACACCCGAATTTTATATAATGACCAGTTTTACTGGCGACCACTATAAACTGATTTCATACAAGGACAAGAAAATTCTCAAATTTTCCGAAATTCCGTATTATATTAAAACGCTCATTGTGAATAAATGCGTCGAGAGAAACGCCGGCGTTTTCCACCATATAACCGATTTCCGCAGATTCCAGGAAAAGTTCGGAATTGACCCGGTGAGCAATTCGTATTCTTCGGAACCGCCCGTGAACAGTGAGTTATACGACGACACCATCCATTTTGTTTTTTACGAAAAGTCGGCGGATGCCAAACCTGGCAAAGGAAGCGGAGAGAAGATTGGAAACCAAGATATACTTATTTTCAAGGACCTCCAACAAGTGCCGAATTGGCGTCGGATGTTGGATGACGAATGTGTTTCTCCCTTCGCCTATGACGGAAAACAGTGGCAAACCGTGGAGCATTATTACCAGGCCTCCAAATTTAAGAAGGGATTTCCCAATTTTTACACATTGTTTTCCTTAGATTCTGGAAGTGAATTTTGCAACGACGTGAAAAAAGCGAAGAGTGCAGGTGGGAAATCTGGAAAATATAGGAAAGAATTGGGGAATGAGAAGGTGTCGTTGGACCCCGACTTTTATGGAGGCAGAGATAAAATTGAACGCGCAAATGCATTGACTGCAAAATTTGAAAATCCGGAATTTAAGAAGGTTTTGGTTGCAACAAAAAAAGCCAAATTGCTTCATTTTGTTCGCGGCGCAGAGCCAGAAGTAGATATGTTGATGATGGAATTAAGGGGAAGACAAGTAAACTAAACATATTTAGTAAACTAAATAAAATCAAAACATAATGTATAACATGCGATACGACAATCGTCATTATGAGACACTCATAGTAAATGGAAACGATTTAACGGATATAAAAAATATCAGGACTGCTTTGCAAGAAGCTACCGGAATCGTAAATTTGCAGGAAATGAATTTGAAAAAAAAAACAATTGGAAAAATGAATTTAACCGGCGCAATTTTACAGGATGCAAATTTACGAGGCGTAGACATGATTGAAACCATTTTAGTTGACGCAAATCTGGAAGGTGTGGATTTAATAGATGCGGATTTAACACGTGCTGACTTAACCAATGCAAAAATATCAAACGCGGATTTTGTAAATATGGATTTAATTGATGCGAAATTAAACGGGATAATTTCGGAGAATGTATATTTTAATAATGCATCTGCAAATGATTCCAAATTTATTGCCATAACATTCGATAGTTGTGTTTTTGATGATACAAATTTGCGAGATACAGATTTTACCGATGCAAAATTTACCAATGTTGACTTTCATAAAGCAGACTTGAAGAAGGCAGATATGACAAATATTGAATGTACTGGCATTGTGAGCTTTGAAAAAGCCAAATTAATTGATACAATATTAGTTGATGCGCGGTTATCGGGCGCGAATTTTGATGGCGCAACCTTAACGCGTACAAATTTTACAAATGCGACTTTAACACATACATATTTTAACACATCTCTCGATACTGCAATTTTAACAGGCGCAGATTTAACAAATATACATATACGAACCAATTTAAGTGGCATAAATTTATCAGGCGTTCGTTCGATGAGACACGCGGATTTAAGAGGCGTACATTTAAATGGCACAAATTTAAGTGGCGTTCCCTTGCAGGGTGCGGATTTTACAGGCGCACAAATGCAGGGCGCAATATTAACGGGTGCAAATTTAACGGGCACCATTTTAATCGGTGCAAATTTAGAAGGTGCAATTTTAACCGATGTTATTGGTATGGAAGACGCGATTCTTGATGCGCAACCAGAAAGACAATCCGGACTGGCATTTGAAATCCATAATCAATTCCAGTTTGATTTTGATTTTGATAAATTTATGGAAATCATTCGTAGATACAATACTGAACAAGGTGCACAACAAACTTCCGCTTCTCAGGCTTCGCCGAATTCAAGGTCCGATGAACCCGAGCCAAATCTAGGGGAAGATTTACGTGATCGTCAAATTACAGAACGGCTTTTAAAACCGCTCATTGATTATCCCGGTTATACGCAAAAAAGAAATGTTCTTAAACAATTAAATATTGCATATGAACATAGAGACGAAGATGCAATTCAAGACACAATCACTTTTGTTTTATTGCAAAGTCAAAAATTCATTAAAAAGTATATTTATAGTTTTACCAATGATTGTTTGACAGCATATCCTAATAGTAGACGAACCAGCTGCATAAAGGGTCAATATGAAAGAATCTTTTTAAACGTCAAATTGGTAATTGAACTTTATTGTCTTGATGATAAATCACATACGTTAAAACCGGATTGTAAAGAGATTTTTAAAGATTTGTATTCTTGTTTTTTACCGGAAGACCTAAAATCAATGATGAATGAATGGTGGGAGTCTCAAACAGACATGGATGATTATCCAAATGATGGATCCGAACCGGAGAAAATGGTTTTTATAAACAAAAAATCAGCGGAGCTCAAAGATTTTTTTATTCGTAAATACAGTGAAAAATTTGCAGGTGTAATTGATAAGTATATTGCAAAAACATTTACGATTGCCCATTTTGATTCGGAATTGAAAAAACCAGAATTGGCGGTACAATTAGAACCGCAGGTAAATATTAAATACAATGGTGAAGTATACAATTTTAAGATTGTACCGGATATAACAACCATTGGAGAATTAAAAGGGATGTTATTGGATAAACTTGTCGAAAATGGTAAAAATGCAGATATAAATTACACGGTAAGATTTGCATTTTCTGGAAAAATGTATCCCAATGAAAAGAATGGAGAAATTGTTTCAACGGTGATTAACCAAAATTATGAGGCAGGTTTAGTTGCAACAATGAAATCAAATACGGGAATGGGTAAAACCCGAAAACTGAAGAAAGGGGCGCAAACAAAGAAACTACAGTTAAAGAAAAGAGAAGCAAAAACAAAGAGACAACGGTTAAAGAAACGACTGTAAACGAAAATGGTTATTTTGCTTACACTATTTTTTTTCTAGTAAATAATTCTTTATTTCCGTATAAATATATACTCCAACATACGCTGCTAAGGATGAAGAATAACCAATGATAATGCCAGACACGATATCCATTTTATTGTATGTTTATACAATAAAACGAGTTTCTATACGGGTTTATAGCCGATTGTTGTCTTTTTTTTGACAATTTTCTTGATGGCGGGTTTCTCTAAAACCGCCGAATGCTTCTCTAATGCCGAATGCTTCTCTAATGCCGAATGCTTCTCAACGGCCGAATTCTTCTCAACTGCGTGCTGCTTTAAATGGCATTCTTCGCACAGCGCCATCAGGTTCGCCTTATGGTTTTTATGCACGGCGCCAATGAACCCATCTTCGTCCGCGTCTTTCTGCATTTCTAAATGGTGGATTTCGGTACTCAACGTCTTCTGGCACAATTCACACAAACTCCGCAATTTCTGCGTATTGTAATGCGACGTCTTCTGACTGAGGGTTCCCGCCTTCTCCGGGAAGTACTTGTTTCGAATTTCAAATGCTTTGTCTAAAAATTCGGTGGGCAGATGCAGAGACTTGCACACTTCTAACCCATACATGTTGTCGCCGGGTCCGTCTTTCAATAATCGGTCATAAACCAGGCAGTCTAATTCGCGGTCGTAATGCACCGCCATATGTTTGAGCGCCAATCTATCCATGTTTTGAATCTCCTCATAATCCACAATTTCGTGGAAATGCGTTGCAAATAAGAACGACGACCGTTGTTCGTGCAGTTTCATCAATCCGGCAACAAAAATACTCAATGCACTCTGGGTCTCTGTTCCAGAACACAATTCATCGCCCAGAATCAAACTGTGTTGGTCCGCGTTTTTCAAAATGACGCGCAATTCGCTCATCTCTACACCAAATGTGGATAAACCCTTGTACAAATTATCGTTTCCCAAAATGCGCGTATAAAATGACCGGTATGGTTTGAACGTAAATTTAGTGCACGGTACGAAGAACCCGCACTGCGCCAAAATGGTCGCGATTCCGATTGCTCTTATCAAACTGGTTTTTCCAACGGCGTTGGTTCCATATAAAAGAATGCCTCCACTGCTGATTTCCACGTCATTGGCAACATAGATTTCGTTTTGCTGGATGTGTTCAATCAGGCAATGACGGATTCCGTCGGCTTTGACAAAGGAGTTTTCTCCGGCAAAGGAATGACCGCCTTCGGCAAAGGAGTTTTCTCCGGCAAAGGAGTTTTCGCTGAGTAAAGAGTTTTCTCCATCTGATACAATCCGCGGTTTGCAATAACGATTTTCCTTAGCCACATACGTTTTAGATTGCAGAACATCGAGAGAAGCCACATATTCAACCATTTTATCAATGGGATCATAACATTCATTCTCCAGAACTTTCTCTACGAATTCGGCGTATAGGATCGCGGTCTTGCGTTCAATGGCGTGTTCCAACTTCAACACCTTGTTTGTTATCTTAGTCAATTGGTCAAACACGATTTCTTCGGCGGTCGTGGTCGCGGTTTTGTATTTTAGGTCGCCAAATTCAATTAGAGAACCGTGAAACATAACAGATCCGGATTTCACTTTTGTGAGAATACCGCGGAAACACGGCATCCCACTATACTCGTCTTTATCCAACAACTGTTTCAACACTTTGGCTCTCGTTTTCGTTATTTGGAGAGAAGAACCCATTTTCTCTGTTGTATTGATTTTCACATAATCGGAATCGTCGGGTAAGCTCAGCGAAGCCCGAATGACCATATTTAAGAACCGATGGATTCCATTGAACAATTGGTTGGCAGCCTCGTATTCCTGCATTAATGCATCCAATTCCGCATTTACACCGTGTTTCATAATGTGTTCGGATACCGTGGACGAATTAATGTTTTTGCACGCGTCAATAACCAAAAAATCGGTGATTTTGGAACAAATTGCTTCAGACGCCTCGGCAATGCATTCTGAATTCGGCAGATAATCCATTAAGTCTTTGTTCTCTGCGAGGCAAATATGGATTTGCTGGATTTTTGAAACCGACTCATACAATCGGAACACGGTGGATGGCGACACTTTTCTAACTAAAATTTGACGCATTATTTTTTCCAGGTCGGTGACATCCGCCAGTTGTTTTCTGAAAAAAGCGATAAAATGGTAGTTCTCTGCAGAGAGCATTTGCGAAATCATATTGTATTCGGTGTTCAACCAATCTTCGTCGAAAACAGGGTTCGTGAGAACCTCTTGGATTCGCCGTTTGCCGATGGCCGTGCATGCGCGGTTCAAAAAGTTCAGGACCGATGAGAATTTCCCACTCCGCACAGAATCCGCGGATTTGTCCTCAATGATATTGAGTTGTTTCAGTGTATGGTTTGCCAGAATCGCATTGACGCTGGTGCTGCCAAACGCGGGTGTGTGAATTTTTTTGACGAGAGACGGATTGTGTTCCTGGATGAAATTGAGCAAGTAGCAGAAGGACTGGGTCGCAACCTGGTACCTGGAGAATTCTTCGCACGTCTCGTAGCATTCCGACCCAAAAAATGTTTCCAAAAGTTGCACGATATATTGTTGCTTCATGCAGTTTTCGGTTTTCTTGGAATCGCGGATACAATGTTCGTGGACGGAGTTGCAATCAATTCCCGCATACGATTTGATGTTTTTAATGAGCCCTTGTTCGTTCTCTGTTATTTTGACCAAATCGTAGAGAAGAATGACCTCGCACGGATTGTATACGGAAACCGCTCTTTCAAGTTCGTCAAAGGTGGTCGGGTTGTTTTCAAACGTGGTTTTGTGCTCAAAAATGAACGATTTTCCGGTGAATATGTTGATGACGGAGACGCCATAAATCAGCTGGACCCTGGACTTGACCAATGAATTGTAGGATGATAACCACACGCACATAACGTTGTTGGATAATCGGGGTTGTTCCACGTCGTACGAAATAAACGTACCCGCCGAATGGATGGAATGGACGATGTGTTTCTTTTTGTCGCCGTGGACACTGTTCTCTTCATCCTGGATAATGACAACACTGGTGAAACCGGCCTCGCTCAGCTTTTGCAAATAGCGTTCCAAAGTGTATTCGGGAAACCCGGCCATCAAAACCGTTTTGCCTTCTACGGAAACTTTCTTCTTCTCACTAATGTTCATTTGGCAAATCTGAGAGAAAGCAACGATTTCACTTCCGGAAATTTCATTATCCGCGGATTTGAGTCCGTAGACTTCGTAAAAAGACCCGACCATCATCAACACGATTGTTCTTTGACCATATTGTTGTTGGTAATTTGCGGTATGGTCCAGGTATTTTTCGTAAATAGTTTTGGGTTCGGGACCGTCGGATTTATACGAGGCGATTAATTTCGCCATCGGGTTTCTGGATTTTTTCATTTGATTTTGTACTAGATAAATAGAGAGAAATCATTTTATGTTATTTGTAAAATTGATTTTTTTATAACATTTATTAACAGATGCATAAACCACCAACCACAATAAATACAATGTCACGAACTAACGAATCCAAGTACGGTAAGAAGACCTCGTTCAGCAGAGAAAAACAATATGCTCGATCCGAGGCGGAAATTGAACACGTAAGCAACAATCTGGATGAATGGAAGCAGACGCGAAAGGAGGAGCGCGAGAAAAATTTGAGAATTGCATCGGGTAAGCCTGCGACTGATAAGCCTCTAACTAACGACGAGCCTCTAACGAACGAGCCTCTAACGAACAAGCGTTTGGCCAAAGAACATCTTAAACAAAGCCTTGAAGAGCCAGAGACCTATTATGACAGGATGAACTTTGTTTTGCACGACATCCCGCTGTCATACAATATCGACAATGTGTTGCGCAGTTTCCAGTATTTCGGAAAAGTGCAATACGTGCGTAGCCGGATGAATGCAGAAACATCCACGTATACAGTGACGATAGTCGCGGACGAGTGGAACGAAACAATTAAAGATATCCAAACAGATATCTTTAACAAAGGGTTTTCAATTATGGACAAATACAAAGTAACGGCAGATGCAACACAGCCAGTCAGCGAATATGGTGAAAAAATAGAAACCAATTAATAAGGAGGGGTCATTAAGCCGTCGGCTTCGCCTTAGGGGAACGTAGTTCCCCTAAAAGATAAACCCGTCATGCCCCAGCAATTCAACTAACCGTTCTTTGTTTTCTTTTTTTACATGAGTTGGCAAGTTGTAGATCCCGTTTTTTTTCAAAAACATTCGGTGCGTGGAATTGAGCGCATCCGCATTTTTAATATAATCCGTGTTTTTTGACAACCACTCATAAAAGGTGGGCTGAACGGTTTCTTCGGATAAAATGATGCTTTTTTTGTACGCGTAAAACCACTTAACCGAATCAAACAAATTGGTCGTATCTTCCTTATTGTAATCTGTGCCCGACAAAACAATGACTTGCCGAAATTCCTGAACATTCATCTGCAGCTTATATAAAATCTGCTCCAAATCGTAGAAGAGCACATTGTGTTTAACCAGACTAAAATGGCGCAACACGCGAGAACATCCATAAGCAAACATATCCATATCTTCAGATAAACATGCATACGCTTGTCCTGTGTGCATGAAATGGGCGCACAATTCGTCCGCTTCGCCAGGCGCGTCAATCCAATGGACACCGCTATCATCCAATAATTGTTTAACCACTTTATAATCGGATTCCTTGATGTAAATGAATTGTTTTTTCAACTTTTCCATTTCATTTATCATTTCGTATTTCTCTTCGTTGTCGTCCACCTTTTCCAACTGATTTTTAATCGTTTCGTATTTTTTTTCCGCGATTCGTTTATTTTCTCTTCGCTCCTCCAACAACTCTTTCTTCTCGGGGGGCGACGCCCCGTCAAATATGAAAATGGGTTCTATGCCGTAAGTTTTAAAAATCGAGACCATTAAATACATATGTTCAATTAGTTTTTTCTCCCCGATGAAACGGTACAAATAGATGCTGGCGTCAATCGCAACTTTCTTCCCCGCAAATTCGCGCAAATGCACTTTTCGAATTGCCGAGGTGTCACATATTCCAGTTAAGTATCGGTTTAAATGTTTGATTCCCATGAATTGATTGTATTGATAATTATTTACTTATATTATATGCAAGATTGTGTTTAAATTGGTTTTATATGCAATTCTTTAATAGAAGACATTTTGGGTTCAATTTTAGGAGAACCAACGGTTCTCCTATGACCTCTCCCTTTAAAGGAAACCGTAGGTTTTATTTAAATAAAGGTCATCACAGTCGGAATTTTTCCAAGTATCCGTTGGACCAGTTGCGGAATTGTGATGCCGTCTTTGGTCCTAGGAAATCGTATCCACGGAAGTATAAGTGTTTGCTCATCATTCGACCCCTTATACCGCATATTCAAATAATATTTGTTGTATATTTCCGGACTGCATAAACACATTCGGTAAGTTTCGCCAAACGATACCGTATCTGTTTCGGAATCGTATTTAAATACAAAACTTTTTTTTTCGTAAACTGGGTCAAATCCGCATTCGCCAATAATCAACATCGTTTTACCGTCATAGTGGGGAACAAAATTTGCCCAATAAAAAAGCGCATAATCGCCCCCAATGTCATTCTCTTCGGCCAAAACAGTGCCTCGCACGACTTTTATTTCAATGGTTGATGTAGTATGGTTCATTTATTCAATTATATATTATATATATGTCTGATTAAATACATATATTATTTATAAATCTACAAAATAATATAAAAGATGTCCAACATATACTTCATAAATGTCCTCTAAATATCTAGTTTACACATGTTGTTTTCATCAAGA
>Ga0209353_10001129_pt1 | contig 15334 bp, 27 predicted proteins | sample LauGreSpBDMM15SD_2_FD_187561 | JGI IMG/M metagenome (GOLD analysis project Ga0209353, IMG submission 187561) | Freshwater lake microbial communities from Lake Michigan, USA - Sp13.BD.MM15.SD (SPAdes) (version 2) | ecosystem: Environmental > Aquatic > Freshwater > Lake | place: Lake Michigan...
ATTGTATGATATTCTTTGGTGGGCCAGAAATGCCTATTACTAAAAGTGATATATTTAAAAAGTTACCGTTTATTGATGTGGTTATCAAATCTGAAGGTGAAATAATACTACGACAATTATTAGATGCAATATCAAACAACACATCTTGGTTTGATATCAAGGGATTATTAATTAACAAAGATGGCCAAGCAGTGGACACCGGCAATGGTGATCGCATTAGCAACTTAGAAGATTTACCTAGCCCCTACCTCACAGGAGTGTTTGATAAGATTATGTCAGAAGTCACTGACGTAGAATGGAACGCAACTGTAGAAACCAATAGAGGGTGTCCGTATGCTTGTACATTTTGCGACTGGGGTAGTTTAACATACAACAAAGTTAAAAAGTTTGGGCTTGAAAAAGTATTTGCAGAGTTAGAATGGATTGGCCAAAAGAAGTGCGGCTTTGTGACTATCACAGATGCTAACTTTGGTATGTTTGTAGAACGTGACAATGCCATTGCTGATAAGCTAATTGAAGTGCAAGAAAAATATGGATGCCCTAACAGCTTTAGTATGAGTTGGGCCAAGGATCAAAAGCCAGAAGTATTTGATATTGTATTCAAACTAATCAAGAATCCCAAGTTTAACCAAGGATTGACTGTTAGTGTACAGAGCATGGACCTAGATGTATTAGAGAATATCAAACGCAAGAACCTTGCACAACATAAGATTGAAAATATTTTTGCATTGTGTGATAAAAACAATGTACCGGTGTATACTGAGATTATTCTAGGATTACCAGGTGAAACTGTTTCAACTTGGAAGGAAGGCTTCTATAAAATATTCCGTGCAGGCAACCACACAGGCACTAATATTCTTCAAGCTCAGATGTTAGAAAATGCCGAGATGAATTTGTTACAAGAAAAACTCTTTAAGATCACAAGTGTGCCTGTATACGATTACATGAGTGGAAGCTATAACTACAACGAATTAGAAGAATGTGTAAGTGTAGTAACCAGCACCAAAGATATGTCCATGGAAGAGATGTTAGACAGCCAAATATTCAGTTGGTTCATGCAGACATTTCATATCAACGGGCTTACTACTTACATCAGTAGATTCTTGCACAAGAAGGCAGGAGTGGATTATTCAGTGTTCTACGATAAACTCTGGCAATACCTTATTGAAGATCCTTGGTTCATAGCAGAACAAGATGCTGTTCGTATGTACTATCGAAATTGGATGACGGTTGGAAAGATCAACCATCCCAATATCAGTAACATTGAGATACATGGTTGGAATATCATACACAGAACTACCTTGCACATGCACAAGGACAGACGGTATGAATATGTTTTTGATTTGATAGAACGATTTGTAACCAACGAATTTGAATTAGACCGCGACTGTTTGAATCAATTGTTGTTGTTCCAAAAGAACTACGTGATAAACTATGATGATATTTCAAAGTTTCCGTATACCGTTGAATTCGATTATGACTTTCTTGGATACATTTTAGATGATACCTCATTAGAAACTGGCGTAAAATACAATTTTGAATTTCATGAAAGCAGCGACATTAGTCTAGACAGATTTTTAGAAAATATCTACTTTGGAAGAAAACGTAATTTTGGAAAAACATTAATAACAAAGGAACCGGTATGAAGATCGAATTTATCTTAACTACACAAGGAACATTGGTAACGCATGGCTAAAAAACAAAAATCAAAAAGACCAACGCTAAATTACAATATCTGGAATACAAATATTCCAGTGGTCATTGAGCAGGATATCAAAGAACACAATCCCAGCCGAATTAATATATTTGCAGCAGAAGAACACGAAATAGCATCGACTTGGTCGGGAGATTTCAATATTCTCAAACAATTATTCATAGATAATGATATAGAAGTTCACTTTATTTACGGTGCTGCTAATATGGAATTTTATAATACTAGATATCATTTTCCCGAGCATAGAATTTACACACATCTTTGGCCGTTTTATTATTTGTCTTTTACATTATCTTCGATGAAACACAATGAGTTTGTAAATCATGCTGATCATAACAACCCAACTTTTACAACGCCTTTTATATCAATGAACAACAGACCGCATACTCATAGATGTATGTTTATGGATCAAATGGCAAGATGCAACTTAATAGATACCGGTTCGGTATCGTGGCACAATGACAATGTTCCGTATCAGTGGAAGTGGTGGAAAACTCCGCAGCGATTAAAGTTAGTTGATGATTTTAGCAACAACGGTAATTCATACCGATTGCCAATAGAATGGAAATCTAGTTTTATGAATCTAGTATCTGAGTGCAGCATAAATCGAATATACTTTTCAGAAAAAACTTGGATTCCATTATTATGTCACAAAGTTTTCCTTTCTCAATCCGATCAATACTTTTACAAGAAATTTAAAGAATGTGGATTTGAATTATACGATGAAATTTTTGATTATTCGTTTGATGATTATGCAGATGCTGATATTCGTACATCGATGATTATGGAAAATGTAAAAAATATAATAGGTAAAGATTATAATGCAATGCACAATTTACTGCTTCCTAAATTAAAACATAATTTTAATCGAGCAATTACTATTGCAACTAACAACGAGTATATGCCCAAGATTGCAAAAAATAGTGAATTTGCCATGGAACTATATACTGCCCTTAAAGACATACAAACATCAAAGCGTTTTTTGCTTTCCCTAAAAGCCAAGCAATAAATAACACAAGAAAAAGATATAGGAATCAACATGAAAATTGGATTTATTGGAATAGGCAAATTAGGAATGCCCTGCGCTGAGGCGATTGCAAATAAGGGGCACGATGTTAGCGGATATGATGTTCGACTTTTGGAACCTACATGGTTAGTTAACATTAAATCTTCTATCAAAGCTGTTGTGCAAGATAGAGATATTGTGTTTATCGCAGTCCCAACTCCGCACGATCCGGCATACGATGGTAGAGAACCTACAGCCCACCTTACACCAAAAGATTTTAGTTATGACATTGTTAAAGAATGTTTAACAGAAGCAAATAAGCATATGAATAAGAAACAATTGTTGGTTCTTATATCTACAGTATTGCCAGGCACTACTCGTCGCGAATTTATTCCGTTATTAACTAATACTAGATTTGTCTACAATCCATATCTCATAGCAATGGGCAGCGTAGCATGGGATATGGTCAATCCTGAAATGGTTATGATCGGCACCGAAGACGGAACCGAAACCGGCGATGCAAAACAATTAGTAGAGTTTTACGATTCTATTATGGAAAATAATCCACGCTATGTTATAGGCACCTGGGATGAATGCGAGTGTATCAAAGTTTTCTATAATACGTTCATCAGTACAAAGATTGGTCTAGTTAACATGATACAAGACGTTGCTATGAAACAAGGTAATATAAATGTAGATGTAGTAACAGAGGCACTGTCAAACTCGACTATGCGCATCATGGGTCCGCAATATATGACAGCTGGAATGGGCGATGGAGGTGGATGCCATCCTAGAGATAATATTGCTTTGCGTTATATGGCCCAAGAGTTAGATCTAGGATACGATCTATTTGATGCAGTAATGAATGCTAGAGAAATACAAGCTAGAAATTTAGCTAAATTTCTTGCAATAGAATCAGAAAAGGCAGGTAACATGCCAGTATACATCCACGGTAAATCATACAAGCCCGGGGTGGAATATTGTGACGGTAGTTACAGTTTGTTAGTCGGATATTATCTAGAACACAATTTTGGTGTTACTCCCATGTACATAGATCCGTTAACCGGTGATAATGTAACAGTGCCCATCAAAGGGGTGATATTATTAGCTCACAATAAAAAAGTCACTTACGAATACCGCGGGTTTGAAGAAACTCAAAATTTGTATTGTACAATAGAGAAAGGGTCCATTGTTGTGGACCCTTGGAGAACTTTTGTTTCAGACCAACACAAAGTTATTCATTACGGAAATACTAGAAAATATTTTTAGATGAATCCTTGATATCTTTCTTAAGTCTTTCTACATCAACTTTAAAATCTATTTTTTTGATTTCGTCTTTGTATTCTTGAAGTGTACTAATCAACACATCCGCAATTCCTTCCGCAGTTTGTGTATCTAGTTCGTGTTTGACGTCGATCTCCCATACCCTGCCATCTGTAAAATCTAATCTCACAGAGTCCAGATAAGCCACAGGCATGGTATTCATATAGAGATCTTCAAAAACCTCCGGCCATTCTTTTACAAGGTGGCGCGGAGGTTTGAATAGCGGATTAGGCATCGACAGTTTCTTCTGCCTTTTTAACCTTCTTGACTGTAGGGTCGAGATCTTCTGCTTCTTTACGCAATCTTGCCGCTTCTTTGTACATGGCATCAGCTTGACTGCGATATGATTTTGCTAGATCCTTGTCACTAAGTGCAGCGTTGGTATTAGCCTGTGCTCTGATAGGTGCAGGAATATCTGAATCAACTGCGGGTGCTGTGTCATTTACTGAAGCTACATCAGTGACTTGGGCCTTAGCGGCTGGAGCACCTGATACAAATGTGCATAAATCGTCTACTGTGCAGTTTTTCTGTTCCGCAATCAGCGTGTTAAGATTAGCCAACAGCACAGTGTCGTTGGTTGTAGGAGTCATCATCACGGTATCTGTGGCCACTTTTACCAATCTATTATCTGCCTGCATGGCTCGCAGCATGGGTCTGCCATCCTGGAACGGCCGGATGTGCATGATTTCGCCAAACTCAAATGCGTCTTGAGCTTGATCGGTTTCTACCAAAGTCATGATTGAATCATGATATTGATCTGGCAACTGCGCTACAGGTAATACCAGAGCCATGTTTGACTCTCCGGGCAGAGTTCTAAACACCACTAGCACCTTGGCACCTGTGTTTTGAATCCTTCCTATGTGTTTTAAGCTTCTCATTTAGGCTTCCTTTTTAGATACAGCTTCAAGGAAGGAATTTAGTTTGTTGAAACTTTTACCAACTGCCTCCAATTCTGCTGCTTTGAACGCTCCTCTGCTTGTTGCAACTTCGATGATATTTTTTACAGCTAGCAGATCGCTGATATTTAAATCAGGACCTTGTGCTGTTGGTGTATCTGTTGCCGCAGGCGCTGCTTCGGCTGGTGTCTCAACTACTTGATCTTTAACTTCTTCTGACATTAGTTTCTCCTTAGGTGTGGGCATGCAAGCATGAAATAGGTCAATTCTTTTTGATCTTCAAATCCTACAAAGTGTGCGGATCTGAGATTGCCACTCTTGTCCAGAGCAGGTTTTTTACAGATATAATATCTGCCTTTGAGTTTGACTTTGATCCAGTCTTCAATGCCTTCAAATATTTCAGAATCTGAAATATTCAATGCAGTAAAATGTGGAGCCACAGTCTTCAGCTTGCGCTGTTGTAGTACGTCCATTGGATTAAGGTCAAACATAGTGAAAATATTTATATGGTGTGCTTATTCGGGGGTTGATTCTTGGCTAAGCCTTTTGCTCATGGCTCTGTTGTGCCCTAGCTTTCTAACATCACCACTGAGTAGATACAGTTCAAAAGCGGCCTTTTCCTTCATTACTATGATGTGTTTTTTATTGACAAAAAATGGTGAATCGATGTAATTATCTAACCAAAGCAGCACCTGTGGAGTAAATGCAAATTCTTTGGGAAATTCTATCTTATAAGTTTTAATTTTAGCATGTTCTTCAATAAATTCCAAGGCCTGGTCAGTCAATCTCAACCCTCCTTGTTTTTTATTTCTAAAACTCCACCACCATACGGCTTTGTATTCTTTGATATTTTTTTCAGTGACGGGTATTTCTGCTGCCTGCAAGAACGCCTTGGTGTAGGCATCTTTGTTCATATCATTTAATCTCTTCGCCAGCGGTGAGTTTGAAAACTGCAAAGTCTTTGGTCTTGAATAGCCTATTCAATTTTTTGGCAAGATTATGTGCGTGACCAGGATTTGAAAATGAAACTTTTTTGTATTTTGGTCCGGGGTAGCTGGCTACAAGACTGCCGCTTTTGAGATTGAACGGTTGGCCGTTATAGAACACAGCCCAGATAGCTTCCGAGTCAAGGATCTGCTCGACCTTGTAGGTTTCTTTACTAGCATATTCTAAAAGAATTTTAGGTTTGGGTCTGCTCATATACGTGTTCCTAATTAACCACGTATATATTTATGTTTTTTTAGAACTGACCGCCGTCGAATTTAACGTCTATTTGTGTGGTAGATTCTTTGATCACTGCCAGCATTTGATGTATTTCGCTGATAGTTTGACCTAATTTGGATGTCATCAGTGCCAACTCTGTGGTCAGATCACGTGCTTCTTGCAAACTGATACGTATTTCTTTTTGTTGACTGCGTTCGGCTACCTGAGTACGTTGGATAAGCTTCTGTATAGTTGGTAGTGTATCTGGTAAATTACTTTGTGACATTGGCCAATACCTGTTTCATTTCTAAATCAGTCTTGAACGGTCCCTTGTAAGCATATCTTTCAAGAGTAATTTTTTTAGGACAAAAGCTCTTGACCCATCCTTTCTCGAATTTTATACAGTAGTAACCTGCACAGTACAGACTTTTCGAATCACTGCTTTTTGTGAATAGGGGAAGTTTCTTTCGAATGTCAAACATGGCGTTGTGAGGTTCGGCACTGGTAGCATATCCATGCACTTCATTAGGTAGTGCGGTGTCAGCTTCTTTAACAATCTTTACAGTGAAAAACTTTTTACCAAACTGTTTGGTTAAGCTATCTTTGGTTTCGTAAATGGTTACACCTAATTCATTGCTCATAAAAAATCTTTGATCATCATCTTTTCTTAGAGTGGCAATCTTTTCACCGTTCTCTTCTACAATCCAAAATTTATTCGCTATGATCGGTTTAGCATGTATGTCTGTCATTGTTTTCTCCCAACATGTGTCTGTTTTAATTTCACAGGTGTCTTCATACTGACAAAGTTTGAGTTTCATTTGTATACCTCGCATTGAGTGGTTCTGCATAACTCTGTGCCTGATCAGCAATCTTTTTCAAATCCCATAGATTACAGAACTTGATTAATCTTATACCAACTTGACTCACATTCTTTTGTTCAGAAGTAGCAGTGGTAATAGTGTTTACAATTATCTCTTTGATGTCATCGGGCTGATGACTTAGATCAATCAGTCGACGATTGCGTTCATAATCCTCTAGCACACGATGTTCTTCACCATTGTGGTCAGACCATCTCTGTAACATGAGATTGTTCCACGCATATCCTTTGCTGTTACGATCTTCGAACGCTTCAGTAAGACCCACTTTTTTGCTTGTGCCTTTAGTACGTACACCCGGATACGCTGAGAAGACATTATCACTGGTATCACCACGCATGCATTTTTCGAACAACAGCCATTCTGGATTAGGGGCTGGCTTGGGCTCTTGTGTTTTCTTGTCAATGATGGGCTTGCCTTTGTCATCAAAAATTCCTTCATGCGTGATAACATGTTCCATGACACCGTTGTACTGCGTGACATTGGGTGCGATCAATTGAACAAAATCTGTGTCTGTGCTGATGATCACATGTTTGTCATTTGGATGTGTTTGTATCCAACCAGCAATTAAATCATCTGCTTCTAACTGCGGATTTTGTAGCACAGTGCAGTTGGTCTTTTCTGCGATAAAGTCTTTGAATGTGTCAAATGCTTCCCAGAAGATTTTTTCTTCATCTTGTTCTTTTTCTGTATGTGCGGCACGAGCATCTGAACGATTACGTTTGTAAGGAGCATAGTAGTCTTTGCGCCACGATCTACCTTCTAAACAGAAAATAACATGGCTACCATCGAACTGCTGCCATGCTTTGCGAATACTGTTTAATGTGATGTGGAATGCCATGCCTAGTTTGATATCAGCGTCACCGTTGATAACGTGACGAGCACGAAAGAATGTGTTTGCTGTATCAACTAAGATATAATTCATAGATTGTCTTTCTTCACTGTTTTAATATCAATTAAGCCTGTGTTTACAGGACCGCCAAAATCACCATCAACTACTACATTGGCACACAGCTCACGGAACCAACGATCTATAATTTCTTCGTCCTTGTCTCCGTTCTCACCGTATCCCTCTTGCTTTAATTTTAACACAAAAAGGTCGTTCCAGTCAAGCTCAAAAAAGCCATTACGCACATTATCTTTGTTGACATGCGTTTCGAGTACACCTACCCAGGGTTCTTTTTTACGTGTTGCACGTTCTTTTGGTGATAGTTTGGCCTGTGCCTCTGCTTCTGTGGCACGTTCAGCAGCTTCTGTAGCTACTTTGGCTACTTCAGCAGCTTGGACTGCGATGACTGCAGATCGTTCTGCTTCTGCTCTGATCTTGTCAATGCCAAATAACTTTTCAATCCATTTATTCATTATGTTCCCCATTCATTTTTAAACAGCGGTACTTGTAGTCTGTCACTGTAGCGTAGTCCCATCTTCATTGCAAACTCTGCCACCCGGCGATTATTTAGTGTGTATACACTTTCAACTCCGCCCACAGGCATGAGATAACAATGTCCAGTGAATCCTTCTGCTCGATATATGTCCAAAGTTTCTAAGGCTTCTTCAGCATCTTCTTCTGTGGCTATTACAAATTTAAGATAGGTAGTGCCGACTTCTTGATACTCACAAACAACCTCTGGCTTTATTGCTTCGTGTCTAGCTTCACCTGAACAACTGAGTTTAGCACTAACACTGAACGTAATTTCTCTCTCATCACTGCCAAATGCCCAGTCTGTCAAATATTCTTTAAATTTAGAATCAAGTTTTTGAGTGCCGTTGGTTTCAAAAGTAATTTCTTTAAGACCTGTCATACTCAGATGATTCAACAGATCCGGATAAGCACGTTGCCACCCCAGCAAAGGCTCGCCGCCCGTGATGACCAAGTGTTCGTCTTCCCAACGCTTGTAAGGTAATATTTCCATGATGCGTTCTGCAATCGCATCAGTTGTTAGCATGGGCGAAAGATCTTTGAATCTAGGATCCCACGATGCATAGCTGTCACAGCCTGTACTCACTAACGGAAGTTCGTTATAGGTTTTGAACTCTGTGATACGTTGTGCTATGGCTTCTACCTCTGTGCTGGATTCACCACGCAACATACCAAAGCCTGCACATTTAAAGTTACAACCAAATGTGCGCAAGAATACAGAAGGAACACCCATGTAGCGTCCTTCACCTTGTATGCTGTAGAACAGCTCTGCTATTTTAATTTTGCTCATTGTTTATTATACCTTTATGTATGAAATTTGTCAAGTCTTCTTTGACAAGACTCCAAGAACCGTCGTGGTTATCAATCCAATTTAAACAATCGCCTTCTTTCCATCCAGCCTCATCTAATAAATCCTGCGGCAACGACAGTATGCCATCATCCTCGATAGTTAGGGTCCACGAATTCATGTTATATATCCTGTGGTGTCAGAATTTCTTTTACGTTCTTCATCTAGTTTTTCTTTGATTAGTTTTCTGCACTCTATCTTAACTTGAGGAGGAACATCTGGATGAAAGTCTACGTCTCGGCAATTGTAATATCTACCAGACGGAAATTCCCAATTGCCGATAACAATCAAAAATACAGCGATAAACGTTACGATGACTATCAAGATATTTTTCACACGTAATCGCTGACTAATAGTTGACACACAAGTCCTTCACGTTCATCCTTAAACAGAAAGTTCATGTAGTTGTCTGTTATCTCCGTAGTGTACTTGTCACCAGGCAACCCAAATCGTTCTACGATGGATATGGTGATTTCATCCCAAACGGGAATGCTACTAGCCCTAGGACTCCACGGCACATGCACAGTTACCATTTTCTGTAGTTACCTTGTTCTGGTATCACATGGCGAACTCCGCCTGTGGGGTCTTCCATGTCACCTTTGCGTCTAGGAATCAAATGAACATGTGGATAAGGCACAGTCTGACCAGCTGCTTCTCCCCAATTCATACCAATATTGAATCCGTCCCACTCACCACTGGCAACTTTTTCCTGTCCTATTCTAAGAGCATCAGCAAAACAATCTTCGATAACTCCTACAGCTGAATATTTAGGCACAAACAACAAATGTCCTTCTGTTACAGGATACTTGTCTTTAAAAACAGCAACATGAAAGTCGTCCTGTACAACATCATCCCATGGTGCATCACCTGCGTCACGTGCATCATCTAATGAATAGTGCAAGTTCATCGTTTATACTCCTGCTTTTCCTTAGGGAGATCATCTTCTCGAATAACAAACTCACGGCCGCCTAGACTTCCAACAAATGCTCGAGTGCGTTCTGTATAAGCCAATCGAAGTTTAATAGTTTGAAATGCCACTTCTAAAAATGCTTTGGGCTTGTAACCTAGTACGTGCATGTCAAAATCTTTGCCTGCATCAGTGCAGCGAACTTTGATTTTAGAATCAATCATTTAGTCCACCAATCTTCCCAAGGAAAATCAATCCATACATTATTTTCGGCTTTGTTGACTTCCATGCCAACAAAATCCATCTTAACATCACACTTGCTGGCTAGATTATCTACCAACACAGCAAATTTAACGTTGTTGTTCCATACTTCTTCCCAGGCCGGATCTTCTGGAAAGCATCCACTAGGCCAATCTTTCATGATCCAATTGAGTGTTGTACCTTGATCATTGATATCATCTACAATTAGAATGTTTTTAAAAGTGGTATCACTATCAGCTGCACGATCTTTGGATAGCGGACCTAGTGCATCTTCGGCCATCCATAGATTACTCTCCGGTCCAATCTCGCTATCTCGTAGACTTACATTGAGAGTATGTAATGGAATATTAAAATATTGGCTGATCATAACAGCAGGAATCAATCCGCCTCGGGTAATACCTACGATATAATCGGGTCTCCACGTTCCTGTAGCAAGTTCTCTACAGATTTTGCCAACTAACCCGTTTACTTCATGCTGGTTGATTTTGAGTTTGTTCATTTCTATCCTTGAGATATTGTTCGTGTTGTATCCATTTGTTGTTGACTAAAAATCCCCATTCACGTTTGTGCGGGCCTGGCATGAATAGAGTCCAAGCAGTTACCCCTTCTTTTAATTCAATTCGATGATAGCTGTTAGAACTGCATATGCGGAAATGGCCGGGACCTCGCCATTTGCGTATTTCACAACTCATCGTACCGTCTGTGTTAAACTGAGGAACCCATTCGTAGTAACCGCCACGCAGAATCAGTGTAGCGTATGGCCACGGATGATCGTGTACATCGTCTGGATCACCTTTTAAGAATTTATGTAAAAATACGTTGAATGGAAAACGTTCACGCTCTTTCAAAAACAAATAGTAGCGTTCAAGATAGGGTTCGTTATTCACCCGATCAAAAATGATACGTTTGCGACCTAATCTTTCAAGCAGTTTTAGAAACATTTCAAACTTCTTCCTTGAGATATCTTATCAGTTCTTTGTCCGTGGGCTCTACACTATAATTGTTCTTGTAAAAAATTTCATAGCTGTCGCTGCCGTACTTTCCAATGCCATATAACATTGTAGCATCATTTCCGTCCCATGTCAAGTAGTCTTGACTCATTCTAATCAATCGATTATAACGGACATTCATCATCCCCAAGGGTTGGATAATGCCTTTGACAAATTCTTGGTCTGCGTGTAACAACGACAGTGCTGTGGGGAACCAATATAGAAATTCTGGCAGTGTGGTCTTTACTGCCTTGCGTCCAGTTTGGTTCAACATGATTACACCAACAAAATGCTGCCAAGCATCATCTACCTGTTGCTGTACCATTAGGTCATCACGCAGGGGTTTGATCATTCCATACCTTCACCGAACCAATCGTCAACTTGGCGCTCTGCTTCTTGTCGTGTCATTGCATGTACAAAGATACGAGCAGGTTCACCCACAGTGTGTTGTATATCATACTTTACCACACCTGCAGGTATATCGTTCCAATCACGCTCTACAACGAATTCTTGTAGATTTTTTGCACGAAAAATTAATTGATCGGATAAGTCTTTTGCAGTATTCATTCCTGTCCTCGAATTACGTTCTTGTTCGCCGCTTCATCATCACTGCGCAGTTGATCTTCCATGTACAGCATCAATTGATGTCTATACATTTCTTCTGAAAGACCGTGCCACCCACAGCACTTGCCAGTTGGGCTACGGCCGCAGCCACAGTTGCCAAATTCTTCTGCATTTTCTTTAACTCGTATTTGCATGATCTATGTCCTTATCGTGGTGAAAATTCTTGTTGCATTTTAATATTGTCAAAGAATTCTTTCTTTGTACCGGAGTCATCTTTGAATGCACCTTTGAGCACTGTGGTTTGTGTTAGACTAGAGTGCGCCATGATGCCGCGATTCTCACAGCAGCCATGTGTGGCCTGTATGTACACGCCGATGTTTTCACTTTCAGTTGCTCTCATTATTTCTCTTGCGATGTCGTTGCATAATTCTTCTTGTAAAGTACCACGGCGAGCACACCACTGAGCAATGCGAGTATACTTAGATAAACCAATGAGCTTATTGGCAGCGATGATTCCAATATAGGCGACCCCACTAACTGGTTGATGATGATGAGAACACATACTGCGAAGTTCACTGCGTACAACCAACATGCCTTCGTAACGGTCTGCCGAATCATTTGGAAAAGCTGTTGCATCTGGTGCTGATTCATATCTACCTGCCATAATTTCGTTAAAATACATTTTGGCCAGTCGACGGGCTGTGCCTTTTGAGTTAGGATCGTTTTCACGATCAATTAATAGAGTATCTAGGACCTTTTCAAAAGCCTCAGTAGCTTCATTAATTAGAATTTCTTTATCGCCTTCGTGCAAGTAGTCACTGATATTGTCTCCAGCCCAGAAACGTTTGTTGTCACGTTTCATTTTAAAGCGAATAGCATCGCCTAGGTAACCTTCTTCATAGCCCTTGTCGTCTATGTTATTGTATGTTACTGATTCTGTCAATTTATTCTCCGAGTTAATGACGTGGATGTCTTTGTACTAGTATACAGGTTTATTTAGGTTTTTGCAAGTAGTTTAAGATAATATTTCATTTTATTGTCAATGCTGCTTCTCGAAAGCCAAGATTTCCTTTAACGAATATGTTAAATGCAATAGAAATTCTATCATCCTTGGAATTGTTTATTTCCACTGAATGCATTAGATTTGAAGGAAATATAATTATTTGATTTTCAGCTGGAGCAATAGACCATGTATCACAATTAAAAATATTCCATTCTGCAAATCCTAATTGTAATGTAGGAGAAGAAATATTTAAATATTTTTGATATTTATGAAATGTAATCCGCCCGGTATCTTCTGCTGCCTTTATATATAATACTCCTGAAAACAACGAATTGCTATGAGTATGTTCTTTTGCAAACCCCTCCGGTAAAAATTTAACAGCCCACGAAGTTGTTATATAAAATTCTACTTCGGGTTTAAATTTTAAAAGATTATAAGCATAATCATCAAATGCGTTGAGAATTTTATTTCTAATTTCTAAACACCTAGGGTCATCTAATAATGTAACACTTTCAGTAATAAACCCGTTGTTATCAGACATCGGGTAAAACTCTAAATCTAAAATGTAGTTAACACTTTTAGATGATAGTGGGGATATATCAGATGTGTAAAGAGGAACACCAAATAAAGAGGAAGCTGAAGGCATAGGTTATACTCTATAATTATGTTAACATCTCTAATAGTTTATTACAACTAAAAAAGTTTTCTTTTAGTATATCTACCTGTTTATTTAGGCTGGGTATACGAGTTCGGTAATTTTCCATATGTTCTATAATTGTTTTACAGATGTCAGGACGATACACAGTGTAGGCATCATAGCTTTCAGTCCATTTGCTGGGATACTTAAATGTGTCCATGGCCATTTCACTGTAGCTAAGTCTATCCGGTACCATAGGAATGGCATTTACTAAGGCGCCTTCATACCAACTGATGCCTAGAGTTTCTTGTAGGTTGGCACTGAATACTAATTTAGCTTCGCCTAGCAAATTGTGATATTCGTTTTTTGTTAGTTGTTGATCTTGACAAACAACAAACTCATATTGAGGTAAGTGTTCTTTTAGATCACGGAAGATTTCGACCTGCTTCTCAGGAGCAATACGATGAGGGAACAGTATAAGATCACGCTTGGGCATATTCTTATACATCAGTAATGTGTTCTCCATATACTCCATGGGCCATCCTGTGCGTACAATCTTGTTGTTGAACACAACATCATCTATCACAGTCTTATACATTGTTTGTCTACGATCTGGATCAGCTTGGATCAAGTTCTCGTAAAACATATGAATGTGAAAGTCTGTGGCAAAGTAATTGTGATCAAATGCGTGATAGAAACTCTTTTCAGCATGTCTAACCCAAGGCTTATCACCAACTAGTCTTCCTAAGAAGTCTTGCGGATCATAACTGCCAGCATGCCATAAGCCATGCGTGACTACTGGAATACCTAGTAACTCACTCATGTACTTTAGATTAATGATACCTGGATGCCAAGCATCAGTAAACACGAAATGATCGCCAGCATTAACGGATCCGTTACAAAATAGCCGACCCATCTGCTCCACTTGACTAGCTTTGTATATATTAGTACCGCCAAAGTTGAGAAACGCTCCTGGAGTGGTAGCATTAGGTATGTTCATAGGACCAGAGATAATTTGAACATCATGTCCTGCCTTTTTAAGTATTGCTGGCACATGAGTTTTCCACTGACCTGTGTAACGTGTCTCAACTGCTTCTAGATCAATAAGGAAAACTCGTGCCATCAATTAACCTCTCTTTTGAAAGTTTGGTCTGTTGCCTTGATATGGACGTCTTGGCCGCTTGCTGGCAAGATACGATCCATAGTTTTGACTATCTCTGCGATAGAGATCTGTGGGATTAAAATCGCAGAGTTGAATTCTGCACCAATCGTGGTAGGCCTCGAGGTCTTCCCACACCTTTACAACGTCAGGACGATTTTCAAAGTACCCGTAGTCCTTGTAGTTTTTCATCTGTATTCCTTTTAGTATTTGATGAATGAACCATTTTCTCCGTCTTCGGAGACCTCAATCCAAACCTCACGGCTTGGATACTTATTGGAAATCATGTCATACAGTTCGTCTGACATCATTTCGCAACTTTTGTGATCTAGCGACAAAATATTTTGTGTGCTAGAATACAGTTGTTCAAGCCATCGCTTGAATTGAATGAATTCCACATCTCTGTCATTGTGGGTGACACCAAGCCATACCCTAAAATGGAAAATGTGACGATGAGGATTAGCAAGAAACGATACATCATATTGATCTCCTGTTGCTAGGTTGGGGTCTGTTGCAGCCGCAGGATAGCA
>Ga0209353_10001130_pt1 | contig 15326 bp, 15 predicted proteins | sample LauGreSpBDMM15SD_2_FD_187561 | JGI IMG/M metagenome (GOLD analysis project Ga0209353, IMG submission 187561) | Freshwater lake microbial communities from Lake Michigan, USA - Sp13.BD.MM15.SD (SPAdes) (version 2) | ecosystem: Environmental > Aquatic > Freshwater > Lake | place: Lake Michigan...
AGCAATTAAAAACTTTGATATAGAACTCAAAGACATAACTGATTATTATAAGACTAAATTTATATGGTAATTTATATTGATATAGACGATACAATTTGTAAAAATCCAAAACAATTGGATTATAGTGCATCTATTCCTATAAAGGAAAATATAGAAAAAGCAAATAAATTATATGATGAAGGACATTTAATTGTTTACTGGACTGCAAGAGGAAGTTCTACAGGAATTGATTGGTCCGAAATAACAAAAAAACAATTAAGCACTTGGGGTGTTAAATATCATGATTTGAAATTCGGAAAACCAAATTATGATTTATTCATTGATGATAAAAACATGAATACTAGAGATTGGATTTAATATGACTACTCCTTTAATAATTTGTGAAATGGCAAACAATCATATGGGTGATGTTGATCACGGAAAATTAATGATCGAACAATTTTCGCACATTTGTCAAAAATATTCAAATTATTTTAATTTTGCATGGAAATTTCAATTTAGAGATTTTAATACTTACATTCATTCTAAATTTAAAAATAACATTTCCCATAAGTATGTTAAAAGATTCACAGAAACTATGTTATCTGAGGAAGATTTTTTTGTTTTAAATAATTATGCAAAACAATATAACTTTAAAACAATCTGTACTGCTTTTGATGAAAACTCTGTAGATTTGATAAACAAAATGGACTTTGAAATAATTAAAGTTGCTAGTTGTTCATTTACAGATTGGCCCCTTCTTAATAAAATTGTAACATTAAAAAAACCAGTAATACTTTCAACAGCAGGTTCAAATCTAAACCAAATAGATAGTGTTGTTAGTTTTATGCAGCATAGAAATATTGATATTAGTTTAATGCATTGTGTGGGAGAATATCCAACACAACGAGATAAACTACAATTAAATCAAATCGATCTTCTAAAAAATAGATATCCCAATATTCCTATAGGTTATTCAACCCACGAAGAACCCACACAAGTAGATGCAATCAAAATTGCAATTGCAAAGGGAATACAGATTTCAGAAAAGCATGTTGCCGTTGCTACAGAGAAATATCAACCAAATGCATATTCTGTTACACCAGATCAAATGGATGCTTGGTTGTCATCTGCTGAATCTACAATTAAAATGTGTGGAGTTATTAATGAAAGATCTCCAGTTTCGGAGCAAGAACAAAATGATTTGTTACAGTTTAAGAGAGGTGTATATCTTAAGAAAAATATTAGTAAAGGACAAATCATAACAAAAGATGATGTTTATTATGCTTGGCCAAATATTTCAAATCAAATATTGGCCAATGATATGTCTAAATATAATCAATTTATTGCTACTAATCACATAGGAGCAAATGATCCTTTGTTATATAACGATATTGAGATTAAAAATACAAGAGAAAAAATTTGGAATATTGTACAGACAGTTAAGAATTTTTTAAACAAAACTAATGTAGTTTATCCAGGAAAAGCTGATTTAGAGATTTCACATCATTATGGCCTTGATAGATTTTATGAGTTTGGAATCACGATGATAACAGTAGTAAATCGTGAATATTGTAAAAAATTAATAATTACATTACCAAATCAAAAACACCCAGAACAATACCATAAACAAAAAGAAGAAACCTTTGTTGTTCTTTATGGGGATGTGGATTTAACATTAAACGGAAAATCGCAAACTCTAAAAAAAGGAGATGTGATCACTATTGAAAAAAATATTAAACATGCATTTACAACAAAAAGTGGTTGTATCATAGAAGAAGTATCCTCTACACACTATGTAAATGATTCATATTACACAGATGAGTTTATTAATAATAATAAAGAACGCAAAACATTTGTAACACATTGGTTATGAAATTATCTGATTATATAATTAAGCGGTTAGAAGAGCATGTTAAGCATGTATTTTTGATTTCTGGTGGTGGATGTATTCATTTAGTCGATTCACTTAGTAAGAGTAAAATTAAATTAATACCAAATCTTCATGAACAAGCTTCCAGTATTTGTGCAGAATCATATGCACAATATACAAACAATTTAGGTGTTGCACTAGTGACTACTGGTCCTGGAACAACAAATGCTCTAACGGGAATTGCATCTGCCTGGTTAGATTCTATTCCAGTTCTGTTATTAACAGGACAAGTTCAGAATAAAGATAGAGTTGGAGATAGAAAGGTTCGTCAGTTTGGATTTCAGGAAATTGATACGGTTTCCATCTATAAAACGATTACTAAATATGCAGTAACTATTACTGATCCTACCACTATTCGTTATCATTTGGAAAAGGCATTATGGTTAGCAAAAACTGGTAGACCCGGACCTGTTCTTATTGATGTTCCACTAGACATTCAAGCAGCAGAAATTGACGAGGACTCATTAATTGGATTTGAAGCAGAACCTATTTCTTATTCTTTAGATAAAATTTCTGAAATATCTGATCTCTTAAATAAAGCAAAACGACCAATTGTTTTAGTTGGAAATGGTGTTCGTCTATCCGGTGCTCTAAATGAATTTATGGAATTTATAGCTAAAACAAAAATACCAGTTTTAACTACATGGAAAGCATTGGATCTATTAGAAGAAACACATCCTCAATATGTTGGAAGACCTGGTGGTGTGGGCCAGCGGGGTGCAAATTTTAATCAGCAAAATTCTGATTTTATATTAGTAATAGGTGCTAGATTAGATCACGGGCAATTAGGATATCAACCACAGTATTTTGCGAGAGAAGCAATTCGGTGCATCGTTGACATTGATGAAAACGAAATAAATAAACTTGGTATACATGTTCATTATCCTATGGCAATTGATGCTAAAGTTTTTTTGACGGAATTAAATAAACATATAAAATCCAATGAATCTTCTGATTGGCTTAGCACTTGTAAAAATTTATACGAAAAGTATCCAGTTATTTTAGATGAATACTTAGAGGAAAATAAACCTCATGTTAATAACTATGCTTTTATAAAACATCTTTCCGATCTATTGCCAGAGTGTTCGTTATTAGTTCCAGGTAGTTCTGGTGCATGTAGTGAAGTTACTATGCAGGCATTCCAGACAAAAAAATATACTCGTGTTTATAATAGCGAAGGATTGGGATCTATGGGCTTTGGCATACCAGCGGCAGTTGCAGCAGCGATAGCAAGTGATAAAGAAACTATTTGCATAGATGGTGATGGTGGTTTTTTTATGAACATACAGGAACTAGAATTGGTATTCAGATATCAATTACCTATTAAGTTTTTTGTATTGAATAATGATGGATATGGTTCAATAAAAACAACACAAAATACACATTTTGGTGGTAATTTAGTGGTTAGTGATCCAACTAGTGGCTTAACGCTGCCTTCTATTGAATTAAATGCTGCTGCATATAGAATACCTTATATAAAAATACAAAATCAAAATAATCTAAGAGAAGAGATCAAAAAAGTTTTATCTCATTCTGGACCAATTATATGTGAAATAATGGTAGATCAAAATCATAAAACTCTACCAAAGGCATCAGTTTACAAAAAACCAGATGGTAGTTTTGCTGCAAGACCTATGGAAGATTTGTTGCCTTTCTTGAGTCGTGAAGAATTTATGAGTAATCTTTTAATTAAACCCATATCATATGAATAAAAATATTGCAATTATAGGCTGTCCTAGAAGTGGTACATCATTAGTCGCAAATTTGATAAAAAGTGCTGGATATGATGCAGACATGCATGGAACAAAACAGCTAATGAAACCAAATAGTAAATTTAACCCAGATGGTTATTTTGAAAGAATTGATATAGTTAAATTAAATGATGCATTGATAAAAGAAATTGAGTCTTGTTTAAGCTTTCTTAATCCACCAACTTTAAAACAGATACAATCATTATTTTCTAATAACGAAAAACTTAGTGAAATTGTAAGAGAACAAAATTCATATTCCGGTTGGTTTATAAAAGATTCTAGATTGGCATTTACATTAAACCAATATAAGTTTAACAAATTGAGTATAATTAAAGTAGTTAGAAATAGAAACTCTGTTAAAAAGTCTATGATAAATCATTATGGTAATTTATTTGAACATGATGTTATTCAAGGACCACATTCTATTAAGAAAATTGATTTTGATTATTACTATGATCATATTAATTCATGTATTGATTGGCAAATGAAATCATATGAACATATAATAGTATCATATGAAGACATTCTAAATAGTAATGTTGAATCATTAAATAAGTTTTTAGATTCGACTGTTGATGTTAATATAATCAAAAAACAATATCAAAACTATGCAGTGTGATTTTTGTAAGTGTAATTCATTGACTAAAATATATGATGTTCCTACTTCTAGAATAGGAGCATGTGTACATTCTTGTGATAATTGTGGTCTTATTCAGAGTTCATTTAGAAATAAAGAAAACAAACACACGAACAAATCAATTAGTTCTGGTGCAGATTGGGGAAACATCAGACATGGGAAAAAGATTAGATTAAAACCATCTATATCTTTTATTGAAACTAAATGTGAATTATCAAAAGTAAAGCGAGTTCTTGATATAGGTTCAAATCGTGGTCATTTTGTTAATCATCTATTAAAGATAAATTCTAACTGTAATATAGTTGCTATAGAACCAGATAATAAAATATTAGATGATTATGACAAAGATCATAGATTGAATGTGTTAAATACACGATTTGAAAATTATACCGAGCTAGACAAATTTGATTTTATATATTGTTGTCATACTTTAGAACATGCAGACTCAGCACACGAAATGCTAATTCATGCTATTTCTTTACTAGAAGAAGATGGATATTTATATATTGATGTTCCTAGTCTATCTGTTCTATATGATAAAACAAATGTTCAAGAATTTTTTATTGATAAACATACATTTCATTTTTCTATATCAACACTACACACACATCTGATAGATTTAGGTTTAACTATTGCGGATTGTAATGATGACATGCATAATATTGTATTTTTATGCCAAAAGAAAAACAAATCTATTGCAAATCTTTGTATGATTGAAAAGTACAAAACAATCTTAGAAAATAATTATAAAAATTTAAATTATGTTTCTAATCTTATTGAAGATATATGTGCGAATAAAAGAGTAGCAATAATTGGTGCTTCTAAAATTTATGATTCATTAGTTAAATATGGAAATTTTAATCCAACAAATGTAAAATATTTAATTGATGATTATCTAAGTGGTTATATTAGTGAAGTTCATGGAAAGACAATATTCAAGCAAGAAGATGTTCCATTCAATGAAATTGATGTTGTAATTTTACTAACAAAAAGCGCAACAAATGATTTAGTCACTTCTTTAAAGAATAAAGGTATATCTAAAATTTATACATTTAATGATTTCATTATAAAATGAAAAAAACTATACTTATAACTGGTGGCAATGGATATATTGCAAGAAGTATTTATAAAAAACTAAATACACTTCATGATATAACTTCTATAACAAGAAGCAATTTTGATTTATCTGATTACAATTCTACTTGTGAATGGTTTAATGAAAAATTTTACGATGTTGTAATCCATACAGCTACAACTGGTGGAAGCCGATTAAAAGAAGAAAATAATTTAATTTATGAAAATAATATGAAGATGATTAATAATCTTCATTCAAATAGACATAAGTTTAACAAACTAATATCTTTTGGTTCAGGTGCTGAAATATTTCATGATACTCCATATGGAGATAGCAAAAGAGATATACACGATATAATAAAAAATACTGATGGATGGTATAACTTAAGAATATTTGCAGTATTTGATGAAAATGAACTTGATACTAGATTCATAAAATCAAATATAGTCAGATATATGAAAAAAGAACAACTGGTGATCCATAAAGATAAAATTATGGATTTTTTCTATATGAAAGATCTGATATCTTTAGTTGATTTTTATATTCAAAATGATAATATTAGTAAAGAAGTGAATTGTTCTTACGAGAATAAATTTACATTATTCGATATTGCAAATATAATCAATAATCTTTCTGACTATAAAGTACCAATAGTCATAAATGAAAAGGGGTTAGATTTTTATTGTGAAGATTCTGACCTTCCAATAAAGACAATTGGCCTTGAACAGGGAATACTAGAAACTTACAACGAACTAAAAAAATTGGTATAAATACAGCATGAAACCTACAATTACACTATGCATGATCGTGAAGAATGAAACCCATGTCATTCTTCGTTGCCTTGAATCAATCTACAAGTACATAGACCGTTACGACATCACTGATACTGGTTCTACTGATGGAACTCAGGACATGATTCGTAAGTTCTTTGAGGAGAAGAACATCCCCGGAGAAATTTACCAGTCTGACTGGAAGGGATTCGGTGATCACGCAGGCAAGATAGGTTCTCGTACAGAGGCATTCCAGAACGCTAAGGGCAAGGCAGACTATGCTTGGGTCATTGATGCTGACGATAGCGTAAATGGTCAATTTGAGTTCCCAGAAAACCCAACAGCAGATGCATATACTCTACAGTTCGCCAGAGGAGAATTTACTTGGTGGAGAACACAAATTTTCAAGAACAATAGAGACTGGCACTATATTGGGGTTCTTCATGAATACCCAGATTCAGAACCAAAGCCTTATAAGATAGATAAAATTTTTGGAAAGTACTCAATCGAAGCTCGTACTGAAGGTGCTAGAAACATTGGTATTGATCCAAAAGAAAAGTACGCTAGAGATGCAGAACTTCTTGAAAAGGCTATTCAAGACGATTCAACGAATGTAAGATATCACTTCTATCTTGCTCAAAGCTATTTCGATTCCCATCAGTGGGAAAAAGCATTGGCAGCATACGAAAAGAGATCTACTTTGGGTGGTTGGGAAGAAGAAGTTTTCTTCTCTGTATATCGAATGGCTATCTGCAAGACTTTCTTGGCACATCCTTGGCCAGAAATATATGATATGTTCATGAGATCTTATGAAGCAAGACCGACAAGAGCAGAGCCATTATATCAATTAGCTAGATTGCATAGAATGCATGGAAGACCAAGAGCAGCATATAACTATGCTCGTATGGCTCTTGAAATACCAAGACCAACCGAAGATACCCTTTTCATAGAAGAAATTCCATATTCTTGGGGCAATTTAGATGAGCTTGGTGCGGTAGCACATTCTGTTGGTAAGTTCCATTTAGGACTGCAAGCATGTCACAAGTTGATTTGTGAAAACAAATTCCCAGAGAGCGAAAGAGCAAGAATTAATCATAATTTTGAATCATATAAGCAGATTGTTGCAAAGATTCAGAATGAACGAGGAGTTCAAGAAATGGTCGAAAAGCAAAAACAAAAGGAGCTAAAGAAGATAAATAAAAAGAAGCATAAGGCATACAAATGACACCACAAAAAGATCTTGAAGCGATAAAAGGTAATAATTTTAATTTACTTTTAACTTATTTTGACGCAAATGATGCGGCAATCTCGGCCACATTCCAAAATATTGACTTCAAGATCTTCAAGAGCCTTCCAACTTCACAAAATTTAGTCTTCCAATCAGATTTTGCTGGTGTAACATATTTAATAACTGGGTTAACTGGTCTTTCACATGATTCTGGAATAAGCTTTGTTAGAATCAATAAAGACGAAAATTTGGCAAATTTAACTGGTGGAATTTATTTTGAATTTACATCAAATATAATGGGCTATCTTCCAGCAGGAAGACATTTTTATACAGTTGAATTGAATAAAGGAAGTACCTTCTCAGATATGCTTCTGAGAGGAAGATTTGAGATTTTGAATGAAGATGGTGGTTTGATATGAAAGTAAAGGTTAAAGAATTTAATAAAACAGCAACTATACTTTCAAAAACACTGACCAATAAAGGTATAGTGAATAAAATTAAGATAAAGAAAACCACCAATACTGAAATTTATTATCGATAATGAACTTCTCAATCGGACAAAAAATTGTTCTCAAAAGGAACATAGCCAATTTAAAGAAAGATACCATATTTGAATGTGTATCTCCTCAATGGTATTCATCATCTTATAATATTGGTTCTGGAACAAATTCTTTATTCGTAAAAGAAGAATCTGGTGATGTAATTTGTTTTAAAGTTGATAATTCGAATTTAAACGAATATTTTCAACCAATTTTTGAACAAAAAAATAAGCCAATAAGAAAAGAAGTAAAAAGTCCTCCTAAGCAGACTACTTTAATAGAATCAATTGCTGGTCCTCAAGGTCCACAGGGATTGCCCGGTGTTCAGGGAATGCGCGGAGAAAAAGGAGAACAAGGAGAGCCAGGTAGAAATGGTATAGACGGTAAGCATGGTCCTCAAGGAGAAGCTGGCCCAGCCGGAAAAGATGGCCAGATAGGTCCACGGGGAGAGAGAGGTCCTATCGGTCCTCAAGGCCCAAAGGGAGAACAGGGTCAGCAAGGATTAGAGGGACCCCAGGGAGAGCAAGGCCCAATAGGACCACAAGGCAAAGAAGGTAAAGAAGGAAAACAAGGATTACAAGGTCCAAAGGGAGATATAGGCTCCAAAGGAGATCAGGGGGAAATAGGTCCTGCTGGTCCAATTGGTCCACAAGGACAGCAGGGGAAACAAGGCCCAATAGGACCACAAGGACCACAAGGCGAACAGGGACCAATAGGACCGCAGGGATTACAAGGCCCTAAAGGGGATCAAGGCCCTTCTGGTTCAGATGGAATAGCAAATGCAGTCTATCCATTAAAATATGATGAAAAGAAAAAAGAACTTTCTTTTGACATAAAATTTGTCAATGATAAACTAGCCGCAATACCAGTTAATCCAATGACAATCGATCCGTTACACAATAGCGGTGGTAGCGGTTTAGGAGTAAAAAGAAATGGTAGCGTTGTACTTCGTACTGGTGTCGCTTTTATTGACTTCGGCAATAATCTTACTGTTACGCGATCCGGGTCAAATGTAAGAGTTGATGCTACGACTGGATCTTCTATTACTACTAAAGGTAGTGACGGTGATGTTCAATTAGCAGATAGTTCTGGTGCAGATTTAAAAAGAGTAACAGGATTCAATTTAGATCCAAGCACATCAGATTTAAGTATACCAGCTGGTTTAAAATATTCTGATGGTTCTTATGCCACTCGTTTTTATGAAGGGTCAACTGCACCAGCATCTCCAAATCCAGGTGATCGTTGGTATCATTTGGACGATGGAATAATCTACACTTCAGTAACCAAAAACGGATCTCAAGTTTGGATCAGTTAACAACCATAAATATATGACATATGCCAATTAGTTTCCCAAGCAATCCTTCAGTCGGTGCTATCTACGATTTCGGTGGTATTCATTACATTTACAATGGTGATGGGTGGGTCAATAAGAGCATTTATGGGATATCTGCTGGCAGTGGAATAAGTTTTGCAAATTATAACGGTACAGGGCCTCTAGTAATTTCAGCTTCCAGTACCGGGGTAGAACTTGTAAGCAGTTTCAATGGTAAGACTGGTGCGGTTCAAGGTGTTTCGTCTATTAATGGAAATACTGGAGCAATTACGAATGTTGCCTTTACCAACATCGCTCAGTCATTTAGTGGATTGCAACAATTCACACAGGGAATTTCTGGATCTGGTGGAGTTACATTTGCAAGTGATATAACAATCAACGGAATTCGTGTCGGAATAGGTGCAGCTGGAGATCAGAATAGTATAGTAATCGGCGCAACTGCATGTCCGGCAGGAACATTCAATGTTGCCATAGGTAGAGAGGCAATGCGTGATTGTGTTGGTGCAATTAATAATGTTGCTATAGGATATCACGCAGCAAGAGACATTCAAAGTGGAATCAATAATGTTGCTATAGGAGCAAACGCACTAGATGAAAATGAAAATGGCGGCGTTAATGTTGCCATAGGTTCTCTTGCGCTTTCTGAATCTACAAACAGCAATCAGAATACTGCAATAGGATCATCTTCTCTACAAAACACTACTACTGGATTTAGAAATGTAGGGGTTGGCTATCAGGCTTTAGAAAAGAATACTTCCGGCGTAGCAAATGTTGCCATCGGCCACGCAGCAGGAGCATATCGTGGTGATTTGGATATTCTTTTTCCAAACGATTTAGATAACGAAGAACTAAATGTTGTTTCTAACAGAACAACGGGGACAGGTGGAATTTATATTGGGCAATGGTCGAGAGCATCTGCCAACGGACAAATCAATGAAATTGTAATAGGTACAAATGCTGTTGGGCTTGGATCAAATACAGCAGTCATTGGTGCTACTGGACAAGTTTCAGCAACAATTTACGGAACATTGAATCTTCCTGGTGGATTGAGTGCTTCTTCTGGTGCAACATTTGCAGGAACAGTCTCTTCTGATACAGGATATAGAATTTCCTCAAGTGCAATTAACACGCAAACAGGTACAACATATTCTGTATTAAGCACAGATAATGGCGAAATTCTAACATTTAACAATGGATCTGCCGTTACTGTTACAATTCCAACCGGACTTCCTGTTGGATTTAATTGTACAGCAATTCAATTAGGTGCTGGTCAAGTAGGATTTACTGCTGCTGCTGGTGTAACATTGAATAGTTATGGTGGATTATTGAAACTTGCTGGTCAGCACGGTGCTGCAACTATTATATCTTATTCTAGCAATATTTACAACATTGCCGGAACACTATCCACATGATAATTCCATCATTCAAGGCGGGGTATATTCGTACTCCTCGCCTAATATCAACAACCGATATAACATCCACGGGATCACAAAACTATACAGTTCCTGCCGGAACAATCTATCTTGAAATTGAAATAGTGGGTGGCGGCGGTGGTGGTGGAGCAGGGAGAACATTAACTTCTGGAAGACAAACTAGATATCATGGCGGCGGTGGCGGCGGTGGTGGTGCGTATGTAAAATACACTTATAGAGGTAGTTTGCAAAGTGGTTTGCAAGCTAATGATACTTTGAATTTTACTGTAGGTACTGCCGGAAGTGCAGGAAGCGGAACAAATTCTGGAGGAAGCGGCACATCAACTACTTTGAATTCTCACACTAGAAGCGGCAATACGATTTTGTTTACTAGCGTTCCAACTGGTGGTGGTGGCGGTGGCGGTGAAACAGAATCAACATACAACACTACTGCTTCAGGTGGTTCTGCTGGAGTTGCATCTAATGGAGATGTAAACACAAACGGAGGAACTGGATCTAATGGTAGTGCTCCGGGAACATCAACAAGCAATGGTGGTGACGGAGGACTTAATGGTGGATCTTCTGTTTTTGGAAATACAACTGTTGCCGCAGGAGGAATATCGGGAAGTACAGTAGGCGGAACAGGATCTCAACCCGGAAACGGTGGTGGCGGTGGATTCAACTCCTCGGTTATTAGCGCAAACGGCGGTGCTGGCGGTGCAGGACAAGTAAGAATAAAGGCATATGGATGAACAGAATAAAAGTAAATATTCCAATTGGAACCTCTGGCAAATGGTCAATAAGAAAAGCCACTGGTGATTCTAATACCATATACAATGATATTTTGGGTTCTCCTTGCGGGGGAAAAATAGAACCATATGACGATTATACTTTTTTATTTCATGATGATATAAAATTTGTAATGTCCGATACTTATAGCGAATATGCAGAACATCAACCACTGTGGGATAATATGACTGGAGATGTTTTAATCGGCGGTCTTGGTCTTGGTCTAGTAAACCATAAATTAATACAAGATCCAAATATAAGATCAGTTACTATAATTGAAAAAAATCAAGATGTTATTGACTTGGTATGGAATCATTGCCCAAAGGACAATAGATTTAATCTAGTAGTAGCTGATGTTGAAACATGGCAACCAACTGGTACATGGGACTGTGCTTGGTTTGACACATGGACAGGCGGTAATCCATTAAACGAACAGGAATATGCTGAATTAATTCAACAAAAATATGGTAATATTTGTAATTGGTTGGGCATTTGGCAGTAAATATCATCTTGACATTCCTAGTTTTTAGTGTATTATTTGATTATGCAATCATTAGGAATTTATAAACTACATCCAACAGCACAAGATCCATCACTACAGACCGAAAACTCGGCCTGTGTTGATGTTTATGCTTATCTTAAGAATAGTACAATCGTAACCTACGACAGGTACAATAGTAAAAGTACAACTACTACCGACGAAAATACAGTTGGTATTCGTATCGGACCCAGAGAAAGAATTCTTGTTCCAACAGGACTTATCCTTGACATTCCCGAACACTATTCTTTGAGAATGCACCCACGATCTGGTCTTTCAATCAAGAAGGGATTGATTCTAGCCAACTGCGAAGGTGTCATTGATTCCGATTATGTTGAGGAGCTAATGATTCCAGTAGTGAATACCAGTGATATTTCTTACGAAATTTCTCATGGAGAAAGAATCGCTCAGATGGAACTTGTAAGAAAGGAACATTTTCTTTACCTCCATCTAACAGAAAGACCACAACAGAAAACAGATAGAAACGGTGGCTTCGGGAGTACAGGAGTATGAACAGAGAACAATTATTTAAGCATCACGAAGAGCTTTCAAAGATCGCTCTTGACATCATGAAAAAGAAGAATCATGACTATGCTGGTAATAGCGGAGAACAACCATTTGCAAATTTTGAAAGATGTGAAGCAATGGGAATCTGCAACACAGAGCAAGGATTTTTGGTGCGGATCACAGATAAGGTTTCCCGTCTAAGCACATTTGCAAATGCTGGAAAGCTTGTTGTTGATAACGAAGGTTATCGGGACGCAATCCTAGACATCATGAATTATTGCGTTCTATTCTCGGCTTATGTAAAGTCGAAGGAAGAAACTTGCAAGAAGCAGTAATCTCGCTATAATCGCTGCATGGCTTTTTATACTTGCGTAGAAACTCGCGGCAGCAAGATCCTCTATAGAGGGGTGGAAAATGGGATTCGGGTTCAGAGGGAAGTTCCCTTTGAACCCGTTCTCTTTGTATCCAGCAGTAAGTCTTCAGAATGGAAGACTCTCTATGGCCAGTCTGTGCATCCTGTCAGTCCTGGCAACATGTATGAGTGCCGTGAGTTCATTGAGAAGTATGATGGCATCTCTGGCTTTGAAGTCTATGGCCAGACAGACTTCATCTACCAATTCATCAGCAAGGAATTTCCAGAAGAAATCTCCTACAACGAACGAGAGATTGTTACAGCTTTCATCGATATCGAAACGACATGCGAAGACGGCTTTCCCCAGATTTCAAACCCAACCGAAAAGATCATTGCGATCACGGTTCGTCTTGGGGCAAAGTCCTATGTCTTTGGACTCGGAGAGTTCAATATCGACATTCCGAATGTAAGATGTCAGCAGTACGACGATGAAAGAAAACTCCTGGAAGACTTCCTGATCTTCTGGGAATCACATGCCCCAGATATCATCACAGGCTGGAATGTTCGCTTCTTCGACATTCCATACCTCTACAATCGAATTTGCTACTTGATGGGCGATGACTGTGCGGCTCAGTTGTCCCCGTTCAACCGTGTGTTTGAGAAGGTGATTCAGTCTGCAACCCGTGGACCCCAGAAGTGCTACGATATCGTAGGTATATCCACTCTTGACTATTACGAACTATACAACAAGTTCACCTACACAAAGCAAGAATCATATCGACTTGATTACATTGCCTCAGTAGAACTAGGAGAGCGTAAACTCTCCTATGACGAATACGACAACCTGAAGGAGTTCTACAAGAATGACTTCAACAAGTTCGTTCACTATAATTACCACGATGTCGAACTAGTCTATAAGCTTGAACAAAAGATGAAGCTGATCGAACTGGTTCTTGCCGTGGCCTACTCAGCCAAGGTGAACTACGAAGATGTCTTCAGCCAGGTTCGTACATGGGATACCATTATCTACAACGAACTTCTCAAAGACAAGATCGTAATTCCAAAGAAGAAGTCTGCGATCAAGGAGCAACAGTACGAAGGCGCGTATGTCAAGGAACCCATTCTTGGCATGAACGACTGGATCGTTTCATTTGACTTGAACAGCCTCTATCCACACCTCATCATGCAATACAATCTCTCTCCAGAGACTATTTGCAGTGATTCATATTTCTTCCGTGGTGGTCTGACTCCTATTCGTGTTCTCAATAACACACCGGAAGCACAGACCTACACCAACGAAGCCAAGAAGAAGGGTATTTGCGTTGCTGCTAATGGCGTTGGTCTGCGTAAGGACATTCAGGGATTTCTTCCTCGGCTAATGGAAAAGATGTATGCCGAACGCAGTCAATACAAGAAGAAGATGATTGAGTGCCAGAAGAAACTGGAAAGCAAGAACATCACTGATGAAGAGAGAACTGAGTTGGAGTTTCTGGTTGCCAAGTACAACAACTTTCAGATGGCCCGTAAGATTCAGCTAAACTCGGCTTACGGTGCAATTGGAAACGAATACTTCCGATACTACGACGAATCAATCGCAGAGGCAATTACACTTTCTGGTCAGCTTTCAATTCGCTGGATTGAAAACAAGATCAACGAGTTCCTAAACAAAATGCTCAAGAGCGAGTTTGATTATGTCGTGGCCAGCGACACAGACTCCATTTATATCAACATGGGTCCTCTTGTTGAGAAGTTGGCCAAAGGCAAATCGACTGAAGAGATCGTAAACTATCTCGACAAGTGCTGCAAGGAGATCATTGAACCTTATATCAAGAAGTGTTACGATGAACTTGCAGACTCCATGAACGCTTACGCAAACAAGATGTTCATGAAGCGAGAGTCTATTGCTTCCAAGGGAATCTGGACAGCGAAGAAGCGTTACATGCTTCTGGTCCATGATTCCGAAGGTGTTCGTTATGCCAAGCCCAAGACCAAGATCATGGGTATTGAAACAACCAGATCATCCACCCCGCAAATCATTCGGGAAGAACTGAAGAAGTGTATCGATATCATTCTTACCAAAGACAACGATACCCTAATTAAGCATATCGATGATTTCAGAAACAAATTCCAAAAGTTTGAGCCAGAAGATATTGCTTTCCCTCGGTCTGTGAATGGCGTAAAAGATTATACGGACCAAGTAACCATTTACAAGAAGGGTACTCCAATCGCGGTCAAGGGTGCTCTTCTCTTCAATCATTATGTCAAGAAGGCGAAACTTGAAAAGAAATATCAATTGATTCGGGATGCAGACAAGATCAAGTTCTTGTATCTCAAGTCTCCAAATCCTGTGGGTGGTATAACTGGCAAGGATTGTGTTATTTCTTTCATGAATTCTTTGCCAAAAGAGTTTGACTTAAAAGCCTATATTGATTATGATACTCAGTTTGAGAAAGCGTTCCTAGACCCACTAAAGGCTATCGTAG
>Ga0209353_10001134_pt1 | contig 15318 bp, 7 predicted proteins | sample LauGreSpBDMM15SD_2_FD_187561 | JGI IMG/M metagenome (GOLD analysis project Ga0209353, IMG submission 187561) | Freshwater lake microbial communities from Lake Michigan, USA - Sp13.BD.MM15.SD (SPAdes) (version 2) | ecosystem: Environmental > Aquatic > Freshwater > Lake | place: Lake Michigan, USA...
CACAAGCGCAGCAGGCACAAGCGCAGCAGGCACAAGCGCAGCAGGCACAAGCGCAGCAGGCACAAGCGCAGCAACCAACCGAAAACCTTTGCGGCACTTTATCTGCAAAACCTTTACTTTCGAAGCTTTGATAATTGTTTCGCATAATTAGTGGGTTTTATTTGCCGTCGCCTTGTAAATTGACTCAGTAACCGCTGCACTCTTCGCGTAGCTTTGATTGCTCTTTTTCTTTTATAATATTGATGATCATAAAAACCGCCACCAGATTGTTCCGCTTTACCTTGACCATTTATTTGGCTGATAATCGGCTCTACTTTTTTTGACAAGTTATCCAATTGACATTTCACATTATTGTATTGTTTTGCACCCATATTCACTAAAGCGAACGCAGCTAAACCACCTTTACTAACAATAGGCTCACATAAAGCCATGATTTTTCCGGCTATTTTTTTCGCTAATTCTCCTACATTAAATATAGCCCCTACAAATGGAATTGATTTAAGTATTGCTCCAATAATATTATTTAAAGATGTACCAATCGCATCACCAATTCGTTTAGTCGAATCCACTACTACACCAGTTATTTTTTCAGTAACACCTGTTACTTTTGGTAAAACTAAATTGACCCCTTTATCAAAGAGCAATGCGTAACTCGTCAACCATTGATTGAATATTTTTTGAAACAAAGGATGATCAAATATTTTTGTAAAAGATTGACTCATTTTTAACATCGCTTCTAATATTTTTCCTGGATCCATATTGGGATCTAATAATATCTGCGTTGAATTGGGTCCTAGTAAAATACCTGCGAAAAGTTTTTGAAAACTATTGATCTTACCATAAAAAAATACCTTAAAAGGTGCGATTGGATCTTGTAATACCATCGTAGCTGATTTTTCTAAGGCATTTCCAGCAGCATTACCAATACGATTGAATCCGTTTTCTATGACATCAAACATTTTCTCGACGGCACTAGGTAAAGCCGTGACAACATTTAATGCACATTTTGGCGGATTCAAAGCGGTGTCTACAATCGTATTTTTTACTGAAACCGCTTTATCTTTCAGATAATTTATACCGGAATCTTTAATCGCTTGAATAACATCACCTTGCTTGGTAAGAGAATCAGCCAAATTTTTCCCGAAGCAGTACTTTTGACCTTCAGGGCATTCAGGACTACCAGAAGAGCCTTTATCCTCTTTATCGCCTTTATTTTTTTTTTCCTTTTCAACCTTATCTTTTTTTTTACCAAATAATCCTCCATCTTGATTTTCTTCTCCTCCATCTTCTAATTGACTCATAACTATATTATCCCAAGCTTTTAATTTTCCTTTTTATTTGTTTGCATCATTAATTTATATGCCGCATAATCTAATAGTGTAGTAGGTAAATTATCCTTATTTCTCTCTTTTTCTTTTAAAGTTTCTTCGTAATGATAGAGTTTACCTTTATAGCGAAAATGATTAGTTTGTTCAACCGATGTTTTTTCATCATTACTATAATTAGGTAAACCGCCTTTTGTGCCGGTATTATATTTCTTAAATTTGGCAAACACCGAACGGGGGCAAGCCCCCAGACCCCCCTCTTGGGGGCAAGCCCCCTCTTTATCAAGACATTGTACTTGTTTTTCTTCTTCCTGAGGCGCCGCCTGCATATAAAGCCGTTTACAATTATGTTCAATCACAAATTTCCGTGCGACTGATTCCAATGTTTTATATGCGATTTCTTTTAAATCATTCGTATAATACCAGAAAGACTCGCTATCTTTATGATAAGACATGATAATATCGACTTTTTTAGTATCATCGTTTGTATCTATGGTTTCTTTTACCATTTTCGTCTCTAATTCCTTAAAATCTTTCTCGGTCAATTCACGGTCGGTTAAAGCATTAAATTCTTCTACATATTGTCCTTCTTTCTCTTCACCTCCTTCCTTCTCTTCTTCGTCACTATCCTCCTCTCCATCTCTCCTATGTTCTTCATCATAACGCCGAACAAGATGAAAAATACCGGCAAAAAAAGGCATGACTATAATAAATCCAGATAAGAGTGCATGAAAAACAGTTGGTCCATTATTTACTATGACTGTGGGTATTGTGGTAGTATTATACATGATGATTGATGTTATTAGTTAATAGGTTACTTTTAAATGGATTTTTTTGAGAAATAGTCGGTTATTAATTTATTTTCGCTTTTTACTATATTTGCTTCACTTATATTTGCTTCACTTATATTTGCTTCGCTTATATTTGCTTCGCTTATATTTGCTTCGCTTTTTATAATAAGTTGTTTCTTCCTTAGAGCAAAGAGTGCCGCCACTTCAGATGAGAGATCAGGTACCTGTAACAGCTGGTACGTCGGTAAATTGGGATGCAAACAAACGAGATACATGGCCTCCACCTTCTTGTCATATTTCGCTTCTAAAATGGCCTTATAAGTATTGAGTTGGAGGGAATAATGCCAGAAATTCGTATCGGGTAAATGCTTGATACAATCCGTTATAGCAAATTCTTTGAAACTATTGTTTTCTTTGATTTCTTTACAGCGCTTCCAATCGTAGATTATAAGGGGGGCAACCCCTGGGGGGATACCCCCCACGCCCCCCTCTTGGGGAGAATTTTTATCAGATGGATTCAAAACTTGTGTAACGGATGTTTCCAAAGGGGGTTGTAGGGGTGAAACCTCTATCATGTCGATTGACCCGGCGATTTTCACATCTTCGTCAAAGATCATCCATTCCGTCCGGTAAGGTATTAGGTGCGGATGATCTTTGACAAATTGTAAATAATGCTCGGGTACAGTTTCATTTAATTCTTTATTATATTCTAATAAATCTTTGTTTGTCTTTACCCACGAAGGGGGGCTCGGGGGGCTCGCCCACCGCTCGATATTGGCGTGCATCTCAGTCCCCGCCGCTGCCGCTTCATCTCTATTCAAGTCCCAGCCGGCTTTAATTTGCTCCGGAGTCTTGCCATAATACGGCGATTTGGCCCATTTTACTGGATCGCGCATCATCTTTTTGATTATCGCGTCCGCATCAAAAGGTTTGAAATGCGAATGGTTCCAGGTGGTGACCGAGATATAATCGCTTTCACCCTTACAGGTATATTTATGCGGCCCGGCGTCAAATTTAATAAAGGCATCTCTCTTATGTGCGTTTTTATCGTTAATAGTCGCCATTTTCTTCTTACTTTAAATTGGAATTGGGAAAAATAAATTTCAATTTAATATATATATGGCATCATCAAGACCATCATCAAGTAGATCATATTCTTTACTATCATTAAACCCTGAACCAGTATTAACAGCAAGTACTAGAAAAAGATTAACAAGTTCTTTACGTAGAACATTAGGAATGAAAAAAAATGTAAATTATTATGAAATCAAATTAGCTGATGTTACACAAGAAATAGAAAAGGATAAAGCACGTTTATTAGACCCACTCTGGGAAGAAGATAAAGCTGGTTTATTAGAAACATTAGAAGAAAATATTGCACTGAAAAAAAAATATATCAATGAAATTTATCATTTAACTAGAAATGGTGAACAAGGAACTAGTAATAAATTTGATGATTTTGAAAGAAATTTACCACCAAGAGGCGGCAAAAGACGGAAAACAAGGAAACAAAAAAAAATGAAAAGAAAGACCCGACGAATGCGAAGGAAATAAATAATTATTTATTATAAAAAATTATTTATTTTATGCACTAGGCTTATGCTGATGGCTTTACCGGCCACTTTACACCAATTAAATTATCATTTTCGTCTACTTCCGGATTCGGATACCGATCGGTTATAGTGCGTAATTCTTGCCGATATGTCAGCCAAGCTTGTTTTATCTCAGCATCGGGAAATGGATAATCGGCTAAACCACAATAATCGGTCGGCGCTAACCTTAGTTGTCTTTGTCTCCGTAAAATCCCTAAATTATATTTTTGCACATAAGAGGGATAGAGGTCAATAATCATCTGTTCGGGGACGAGGGTCTGCGGTGTAGCAAATATAATAGAAGCATAAGTCGTATCGCAATTGGATTGTATGCCGGGATAAAGGTCTTGTAATATATTCAAAAGGATTGGACGTTTATAAGAGGACATTTGTCTATATTATCAAATGAAGAAAGTTTTTAACGGAGTTCAGTCCAAATTTCTGGTTGTCTATTGTTCGTAGAAGTACATTTATATGAATTAATAGAAAGTTCATTAGTAGGATAAGAAGGAACAATGCCGGATATTGTTTGATATCCGTCAAAACCAGCAGCATTAATATAATTTTTTGCTACAAGAACCTGACCAATATTTAATTCTATCGTATTACCATTCCAAGTTAAAGCCGATATATTTACCATTATTGGTCTTCCACTATTGTTATAATAAGTACCACCTACAGCTCTTTGACTACTAGAAAAAGTCTGCCATCTTTGACTCGATGACCCCAAAGCATTATTCAAATTCGTCTCCACCGTCGCATTCGTCGTTGCCAAATTACTATTAATTGCCGCTATCGCACTATTAAAAGTAGCAATGGTGACAAAACCTCCACCTCCACCCCCACTGCCACTCACTAAAGCTTTACGACTACTTATTGCTCTCCCTATAGAAGATAAACTATTGCTAATGCCATTCCAATTAATTCCATCTTGGCTACAAGCTAAAGAAAAAGCGCCTTGACCGGTCGCTAGCCAATAAGAGCCGTTCCAAGTCAAACCATTACATTGTGTCATACCTGAAAAACTACTTTGATACCATGTCACACCGTCATAACTATACGCTAAAGCTCGAGTGCCCGCCCCGCCCGCGACCCATTTAGAACCATTCCAGGCTAAAGCATTACACGCACTGCCTGAAAAAGGGAAACTAGCCGTGCCGTTCACACTATTATACCACGAAAAGCCATCAAAACTATAAGCCAGCTGATTAGAACCGGCGACCCCGCTATTAGCAACCCCACCGGCAACCCATTTTTGCGTATTGACTGCCAGCACATTACACGTTCTTGGATTTTTCACGGTGGTAGTTATAGTTACAGTTGGAGTTATATATATATAGACTCGGCCGTTATCTGCTCCAGGAATAGCATAAGTGGGAGCTCCCACTGCAAGAACTAAACCGGTTACACTTAATGCAACACTTTGACTGAATTGTTGACCCGCAGAGTAATTAGTAATTCCTTGTACTCGACTCCAATATGTACTACTATCATAACTATAGATGTAGACTGCACCACTATATGCCGAATTACCGTAGGCTCCCACTACCATAAATGTACCTGCTGCATTTAATGCAATACTTTGACCGAATTGTTCATCATCAATGTAAGAATAAATTTCTTGTATTCTAATCCATGTAGTACCATAATTATATATGTAGACTTTGCCACTATTTCTTGAAACACCACTACTACCAGTGTAAGCTCCCACTACCATGACTGTACCTGCTGCATTTAATGCAACACTACAACCAAATCTTTCACCATTTCCGAGATGCTCAATTGTTTGTACTACAGTCCCTGCATTATTATAGATGTAGACTCGACCATTACTGTATTGATAACTGAAGGCTCCCACTGCCATGACTGTACCTGCTGAATTTAATGCAATGCTAGTACCAAAACTTTGACCATCTGGGAATGAATTTGTAACGGAATTATTAATTGTTCGTAATAGACTCCATGAAGTACTATAATTATAGATGTAGACTCGGCCCTCATTAATTTTAGGAATAGCATAACCGTAGGCTCCCACTGCCATAATTGTCCTGGCTTCATTAAATGCAATACTATTACCAAATTGTTGACCTGCAGAGATATTATCAATTGTTTGTACTAGACTCCATATAGTACCATTATAATTATAAATGTAGACTCGGCCATTATAGGTATTGTAACCGCGAGCTCCCACTGTCAAAACTGTTCCCGCCGCATTTAAGTTAACAACATCACCAAATAGTTGACCTGCAGAGATATTATCAATATTTGTAGGACCTGTCCATGTATTACCAACATACCTATAAACGTAGACTCGGCCATTATAGGTATTGTAACCGCGAGCTCCCACTGCCATAATTGTACCTTCTGAATTTAATGAAACACTAACACCAAAATTTTGACTGATATCGGTATTATCAATTGGTGTTGATAACACATAACCTGTATAATAACTTGTATAATAATTTGTATTAGTAACTATTTGCGTAGTCCCATTTGAAAAAATACTACTGTCACCAACATTATTACTAAAAGTTATACCGCCATCCGTGCTATAAGCCATGACATTTGATGCGCTGACACCGCCGGCCAACGTTATTGTACCATTGGAAGCCAAAGCATTTACTTGGGTTAAATTCAATTTCGGCTGATAATTATAGACATTCAAATAACCAATCTGTGTATTGGCTTGATTCGTCCCAATTGCCAAAACTGCACCGGAGGCATCAATCGCTAATGTACTGCCGAGAAAATCGGTTGAAGTACCTCCTGCAATATATGGAAAGCCTACTTCACTAATAACCATATCATAACCAAAAATATAGGCAGTTGACGGCCAAGATTGTGTCGTATAATTATAATCAATAATATAGGCAGTACCGGTTTGTGTTGTTAGTGTAAATGGATTGTAGCGCGGCGCCCCGACAATTAAACGATCACCGGCAGCATTCAAAGCGACATTATTCCCGACAAATTGTAAATTTCGTGTAAACCCACTACCAATATAATATCGGCTCGCCAACCGTCGCGCAATATTGTTGTTGGCAGTATTTGAGCCCGGCCAAACACCATTCACCGATTGAAAAATATAAGCCCGCCCAACATTCGATGTATTCCATTGATTCTGTTCGCCGACAGCGATTCGGTCACCGACGGAATTCATTGAAACGGAGTTGCCGAATGTAGTACCCGAGTAAGGAGCAGGAGCTGGACTGGTAGCACCAGTGCCGCCATATTGATCGGTCATATAATAGCGAACAGCGCTCAATTCTGCGTTTGCAGGTATTGTTAGACTTGATATATCCGGCCAAAGACCATTCACTGTTTCAAAAATATATACCATTCCATACTTTCCACTAGCGTTATAACGATTAGGTGCTCCGACGACTAACCGATCACCGGGTGAATTCGTCGCAATACTCGCCCCAAAAAATGTCACCTCATTCGTACCTGGTGTAAGTGAAATTGCCGGATTTTTATTATTATCCTTATATGTTCTGGTCGGGTTTGCATTCCAAGCATCATTCACATAATCATATATATTGACATAACCGGTATTAGTAGTGCTTTGTCCAAGCGTTTGACAAACTGAACTAATGAATAAACGAGTGCCAGCCGCATTAAAAGCAACACAAGAGCCAAAAAAATTATTATTACTACTTATAGTGGCCGTATATTTAATAGTATAACTGCCAACAACCGGCCACGATTGTGTTGTATAATTATAGTGATATACATTAACAAAGCCGCTATTATTATTAGTACCATTATTTGTACCTAAATTAACTCCTATTGCTAATCGATCCCCTGCGGCATTTAAGGCTACTGGGGTAAATCCGGCGTTTACATTAGCGTTTGCACCAGGTACACTTAAACCATTCCAATAATCCATTGTATAGATATATTTCGTATATCCCAAGCCAGTAAAAATAGCGCTCGGAGTCGCGAGCCATGCCCCGCCAATATAATCGTAAATATTACACGTAACATTATTATTTGTGCTAGCCGTCGGCGAAACGGTTCCACTGCTCAAAACTGCCAAACGTGTACCCGCAGCATTTAAGGCTGTTGCAAAAGCAAAATAATTACTCGAGCCCGTACCGGTATATTTTTTAGCCAATTGCGCCAAAGGCGCCGTCGAAATAGGATTTGTTATAACACTGCTGACCAAGCTATTATTCGTCCACGTTAAACCGTTCGGACTATACACCAGCGGATTTGCGCCTTTCCCGCCGGCGTTCCAATTGACACCATTCCAGGCTACTGCATCACATTCGCTAATACCAGAACTACCCGTAGAAACAGCCCAATTAATTCCGTCACTGCTATTAATAAGCGAATTCGTTGCATTTGTTATACCCCCTACCCATATTGAACCATTCCAAGCGACCGCATTACAACTACCATCTATAGTATTCGCGCTATTCTGTTTCCAGGTTTTTCCGTCATAGCTGTACGCAAGTGTATTTACACCTGTACTGGGGTCAATGCCGGCTACCGTAAATTCTTCTGTTAAGATATTTAAATTATTTATACGATTATCAATAACAGCGATTTGAGTTTCAATAGTATCTATTTGAGTTTCAATATTATTAATTACCACATTACTGCTAGTCGTCAACACGCGTCTGCTTGCAACCGCACTGCCTGGTATAAAAAAACTACTAGTTGTTTCTATCCAATTAATACCGTCGGTACTATAAGCTATGGTATTATTTGTTACCGAGTCTTGGCCAGCGGCTAGCCAATAGATGCCATTCCATGTTACACCATTACATTGTGTAAAACCTAGAAAACTACTTTGTGACCACGTTGACCCATCATAACTATAGGCTAAAGCATTCAAGCCTATACCACCTGCGACCCAAAGCGATCCATTCCAGGCGATAGCCTTACAAATTCCGCCGGAAAAGGGATAAGTGGCAGTGCCGTTCTCGCTGGACAACCATACTAAACCGTCAAAACTATAAATAAATGGATTAAGGACAGGATTTGCAATAGAAGCAACACCACCCGCCACCCATTTATTTGCACTGACGGCTATTGCATTACATGGATTTATGGTTGAAAATGCGTTATAGACGTTGACTAGACCATTACCGCCCGGTGCACCGACCGACAAAGTTGTACCCGCTGCATTTAAAGCAACACTACTACCAAAGAATGAAAATGGATAGCCCGGAATTGTTTGCATTGGTTTATTCGTATTCCCTATCAAGTTATAAATAGTGACTAGACCATTACCGCCCGGTGCACCGACCGCCAAAACCGTACCCGCTGCATTTAAAGCAACACTATAACCAAACGATGAAGATGTATAGCCCGGAATTGTTTGTGAAGGAGATGTCGGCCAGGTACCATTAGACAACGAATTATAAATAGTGACTTGACCAGTAGAACTATTAAATTGGTATGCACTGACCGCCAAAACCGTACCAGCTGCATTTAAAGCAACACTCCTACCAAAGTATGAATATGTATAGCCCGGAATTGTTTGTGAAGGAGATGTCGGCCAGGTACCATTAGACAACGAATTATAAATAGTGACTTGACCAGTATTACTATTAAAAAAGTATGCGCCGACCGCCAAAACCGTGCCCGCCGAATTTAAAGCAACACTAGTACCAAAGAATGAATCTGTATAGCCCGGAATTGTTTGTACTAAAGAGAATGTACTATTAGACGACGAATTATAAATAGTGACTTGACCAGTATAACTATTAAATAGGTCTGCACCGACCGCCAAAACCGTACCCGCTGCATTTAAAGCAATACTTATACCAAACTGCGAATCTGCATAACCAGGAATTGTTTGTGAAGGGATTGTCGGCCAGATACCATTTACCAAGTTATAAATAGTGACTTGACCAGTAGAATCACTAAAATCGTATGCACCGACCGCCAAAACCGTACCCGCTGCATTCAAAGCAACACTAGTACCAAACAGCGAAGATGTATAACCCGGAATTGTTTGCACTAAAGACCATGTACCATTTACCAAGTTATAGATAGTGACTTGACCAGTAGAATCACTAAATTCGTATGCACCGACCGCCATAACCGTACCCGCTGCATTTAAAGCAACACTATTACCAAACAATGAATCTGTATAGCCCGGAATTGATGGCGCGACTTGTCCCCATAGTTGTGCAATACTATTATCAAAAGTTACACCACCATCAGTACTATAAAGCAATGCATTTGATACATCAGTGACCCCGCCAGCGATAGTCAAATCTGGATTGGATGCTAAGGCATTTACCTGTGTTAAAGCTGCATTATTAGAACAATCGGTCCAATTGATACCGTCGGCGCTATATGCCAAAGGTTTGTTAGTACTGGTTTTCCCGCCGGCGACCCAGTTGGCGCCGTTCCAGGTTACTGCATCACATTCGGTAAGACCAGCACTACCGGCAGAAACAGCCCAATTAATCCCGTCACTGCTATTAATAAGCGCATTAGTTGCTTTTGTTATACCGGCAACCCATGTTGAACCATTCCAAGCGACCGCATTACAACTACCATCTATAGTATTTGCACTATTTTGTTGCCAGGTTTTCCCATCATAGCTGTAGGCAAGTGGATTTACCCCTGTACCGCCTGCAACGGTAAACATTTCTGATAAAAATAAAGCACCTGGTCCTGTTGGTCCTGTTACACCTGTATAACCTGTATAGCCGGTATAACCTGTGTAGCCGGTAACACCAGTGTAGCCTGTTACACCTGTATAACCGGTGTAGCCCGTATAACCTGTGTAGCCGGTATAGCCTGTGTAACCGGTTCTACCAGTGTAACCTGTATAACCCGTATAGCCTGTGTAGCCGGTATAGCCTGTGTAACCGGTGTAACCAGTGTAACCTGTATAACCTGTATAACCTGTGTAGCCGGAATAACCGGTATAACCCGTATAGCCTGTGTAACCCGTATAACCTGTATAACCTGTGTAGCCGGAATAACCGGTATAACCCGTATAGCCTGTGTAACCCGTATAACCTGTATAACCTGTGTAGCCGGTGTAACCCGAATAACCCGTGAAACCTGTATAGCCTGTAACACCGGTATATCCAGTAAAACCTGTATAGCCTGTGAAACCCGTATCACCTGTATAACCTGTAGCACCGGTATAACCGGTAAAACCTGTCATTCCGGAAATAACAAAAACATCTACGTTGAAGGTACTATCAGTACCTGCGGGGCCGGTTGGACCTGTTGTACCAGTGGATCCTGTATCACCGATCGGTCCACCTGAATCACCTTTTGGTCCTTGAGGACCAATTGGTCCTGTAACACCGGTATAACCCGTATAACCTGTATAGCCCGTAAAACCGGTATCACCTGTATAACCGGTTACACCAGTATATCCAGTATACCCAGTATAACCGGTATAACCCGTTGAACCTCTTAAACAGGCAGATGGACCGCCTGGAATCCAAACAAGACTTTCATTTGATGATCGATTACGACTATTATTTTGTTGCCAACTCATAATATATATAATTTACACTAAAATTATTCGTTAAAAACGCTTCTACATTTGTTTTTTATTATTTCCTTTAAATTTTCTCGTTCGCTTCTTTTTATTTTTTTTTCGCTTGATTGTTTTTCTTTCATTTTGCATACGCTTAGTAGTCCCCATACGCTTAGTAGTCCCCATATAATCGGCATTCAGTCGTTCCAATAGACCTAATTGACTAGTCTTTTTTCTCAATAATTTTTTCAGTTCCTTCCCTTTAAGTATGTAATGTGTCAACAGATTTTTATCTTGTTTATCGACGTGTAACGTTTGTCCATTATATTCAGATTTTACAGCGGTATCATGAACCACTCTTCCATTAACGATTTCTTTCGCTTCGCCAAATGAATATGCCCGAATAAATGGTTTTGTCATCTTATATATATAAATGGAAGGTTTTACTATAAACCGAAAAGGTAAAACTGAAAAAAATAAACGAATTCAGGCAGGTCCTTGTCGCTTTCCTTTCAAATATAAAGGACAAATATATAATACATGTTTAGATACGCCTAACGGAGAGATTTGTGCTACAGAAATCAATCCGAAGAATGGTATTATGACTAAATACGGTTATTGCTCGGCCCCTGCGGGTTTATCGTCGCCGCTCCCGCACTTAAAAAAGAGCACTGTGAAAAAGGCACCAGCAAAAGCAGGGACGCCGAGTCCTGTCAAAATGAAGACGCCGAGCCCTCTACCCATGCCTGTCAAGAGTACAAGAAAGACGATTCGAATTAAATTAAAGAAAAAAACGGTGAAAGCAAGGACGCCAAGTCCAGTCAAAATAAAGACAAAGACGCCAAGTCCAGTCAAAATAAAGACAAGGACGCCGAGCCCTGTCAAAGCAAAGACGCCAAGTCCTGTAAAAACTAAGAAAACGACTATTAAGAAAAAGGTGAGGTTTGCTGATACTAATTTAAAGCCTATATCAGTAATAGAAACAATGCCGACGCTAGAAGAAACAATGCCAGCACCAGAAGCAGAAGCACTTTCTCAAAAACGCTGGAATGAATCTTTTATAAAAGTTTTAGAAGAATTAGCCGATATTATGCTCCGACAAGGCGAACCATTTAAAGCAAAAGCGTATCAAAAAGCCCAAGAAACAATAATGACTTATGAAGGCGATATTTCTAGTGTAGATCAAATCAAGCATCTACCAGGTATCGGCAAAACCATCGAGAGTAAATTAGAAGAATATGTGCAAACCGGCACCTTACGTATTCTAGAGCGTGAGCGTAATAATCCGGTGAATTTATTGACAAAAGTGTATGGCATTGGGCCAAAAAAAGCCACCGAATTAGTCGCCGCCGGTATTACTACCATTGCAGAATTACGGGCTCGGCCAGAATTATTGAATGATGTCCAACGCATCGGCTTGAAATATTTTGAAGCGATTGAAACACGGATTCCTAGAGGAGAGATTGACCGCTATAAAGTTTTATTAGCCAACATATTTAAGAAAGTAACACCGAAAGGTTCCGTGATGGAAATCGTCGGTTCTTATCGGCGAGGGGCGCAAAATTCTGGCGATATTGATATTATTATTACGAATGAAGCGAACGATACAAGTGTCATGAAAACCTTTATGGATCGGTTAATCCAAGATAAAATTGTGATTGAAGTATTGAGCCGAGGAAAAACCAAGAGTCTGACAATTGCACAGATAGAGGGAGGTGTGCCTAGACGTGTAGATTTTCTCTATACACCGCCAAGCGAATATGCTTTTGCTTTATTATATTTCACTGGTAGTAAAATGTTTAACACGGTACAGCGGGGACGGGCTTTAAAACTTGGATATTCGCTTAATGAACATGGCTTGTATTATAAGGATAAGAGTACTAAAGTGCCGGGTGATTTTCCTGATGAAAAATCCATCTTTGATATACTGGGAATGGATTATAAAGAACCACGAGATCGGGGGGGTTACCCGTCTGCTCCGCAAGCCCCCAACCCCCCTTCTGAGCCTGTAATAGCTGAGAGTGTGCCTGTACCTTCTGAGCCTTCAGAGCCTTCAAAAGAAAAATCAAAGCGTAAAACATTTAAAAATAAAACTAATAAAACTAATACTATGGCTTCAGTAATGGCTTCAGCGATTCCTATGGCGGCTTCAGCAACTGATATGTTGGCTTCTTTAAAATCGCAAGGCATTTCCGCTTTAAAATCTCTCTCGGAAGATCAATTAAGTCAACTTATTCGCAGTGCCAATAACGCTTATTATTGTAACAACCAGCCAATCATGACCGATAATGAATATGATGTTTTGCGAGAATATACTTTGGAAAAATATCCGGCGAATGCAGCTGCACAAGAAGGCCATACCGAGTCATTATGCGCGGATGCACAAGGAGAGAAGAGTAAAGTCACATTACCCTACGAAATGTGGTCTATGGATAAAATCAAACCTGATACAGCGGCGCTGGACAAATGGAAACAAACCTATAAAGGCCCTTATGTTCTCTCTTGTAAGCTGGACGGTGTCAGCGGCTTATACAGTACCGAAGGACCTAAACCCAAACTCTATACACGAGGTAATGGCACGGTAGGGCAAGATATCAGTCATTTTTTGCCTTATTTTAATTTACCAAGAATCAAGAATATAACGCTCAGAGGCGAATTTATTATTAAAAAAGAAGTGTTTAAAACCAAATATGCAGCGGATTTCGCCAATTCGCGTAACTTCGTCGCGGGCGTCATTAACCAGAAAAAACCGGACCCTTCAAAAGCCGCCGATCTATCTTTTGTCACGTACGAAGTTTTACAGCCGCAACTAAAACCGTCAGAGCAAATGCGATTCTTAACAGAGTTATTACCTAAAACTAAAACAACTGTAAAAAATAAAAGCGCATTCGCCGTCGTCGAGTATCAAGTAGTAACAGATATAACAAACCAAGTCTTATCGGATTTATTACTCAAATGGCGAACCGAGTATGCCTATGAAATTGATGGTATCATTTGTATTAATGATGCGCTTTATCCACGTATTACCGGTAATCCTATGCATGCTTTCGCCTTTAAAATGATGCTGTCTGATCAAATCGCCGAAGCAAAAGTCGTCGGCGTGATTTGGACGGCCAGTAAAGATGGCTATCTCAAGCCTCGAGTCCAAATTGAGCCGGTCAATTTAAGTGGCGTGAAGATTGAATTTGCGACTGGTTTCAATGCAAAATTTATTGAAACAAACAAGATCGGTATGGGCGCACTCATTCGTTTAACTAGAAGTGGCGATGTGATTCCGCATATTATTGCGGTTGTGCAACCGGCTACTGAGCCACAGATGCCTACTGTCCCTTATGAATGGAATAGTACTCATGTGGATATAATGCTTATGAATAAAGCCGACGATCTTACTGTAAAAGAGAAGAATATTACATCGTTTTTTAGTAGTTTAGAAGTAGACGGTTTAGGAGCCGGTAATGTGAAGAAAATAATAGCCGCCGGCTTTGATACCGTGCCAAAAATATTAGCAATGCGTGAAGACGATTTTCTGAAAGTGCAAGGCTTTAAAGAAAAAATGGCCCAAAAAGTGAGAGAGAGTATTTTTGTTCAAGTATATCAAGCGACTTTACCCGAATTAATGCATGCGACAAATATTTTTGGGCGAGGCTTTGGTACGAAGAAATTTAAACTGATTTTAGAGAAAGAACCAACGATTTTGACTGATACATCTGTAGATAAAATAAAACGGGTTTCCAAAATAGAAGGTTTAGCTATGAAAACCGCCGAACAATTTGTCAATCAGATACCGGCTTTTCTGGCGTTTTTAACCGAAGCAAAATTGGAAAGTAAATTGCACACCGCAGGAGTACACACAGAAGGCACAAAAGGAGTACAGAAGAAAAAAGAAGGAGTACACGCCGAAGGCACCGAAGGCACCGAAGGAGTAGATACCGCAGGAGTACAAGATAAAAGCCACCCCCTTTACGGTAAGAAATATATCATGACCGGATTTCGCGATAAAGCCTTGATGGCAAAATTAGAAGCCTTAGGTGCGGAACAAGGCAGCTCCGTTCGGAAAAATACTTTTGTAGTTATAATCAAAGATGCCGATGAAGAAAATAGTAAAACCGCAGAAGCGCGAGCACTAGGTATACCGATTATGCCTA
>Ga0209353_10001135_pt1 | contig 15310 bp, 16 predicted proteins | sample LauGreSpBDMM15SD_2_FD_187561 | JGI IMG/M metagenome (GOLD analysis project Ga0209353, IMG submission 187561) | Freshwater lake microbial communities from Lake Michigan, USA - Sp13.BD.MM15.SD (SPAdes) (version 2) | ecosystem: Environmental > Aquatic > Freshwater > Lake | place: Lake Michigan...
CGAAGCTCTGAAATACGCATTTAAAAAACTGCTAGCTAAATAAGGTTACAGCAAGCCGCTTTGATTGCTGCAATGACTCTTCCTGGGTTATTGGTGATGCTATCTGACCAATTAACCACCTAAGAATTACGCCACAAGCAGCAGAGTCTGCGCCAAATATTTTTGCAATACCTTGATGGGCCACAAGCCAGGTTGGATGATCGGTAATGGTTACTAATTTTGCTATATCAGTTGGATCTGTCTCCACCAATTTGCGCAGTGCAAGATCTTGGCTGATTGAGATTGAAAGAGTCTCTAACGCCACCTGCCTTGAGGGTGCTGCTAGTGCTGCCGCAGTAAGCCTAAGCACCTCAGATTCAACTAGGCACTCCATCATCTCTGCCTTATCAGCAAATTGATTATAGATAGTTGCCTTTGAAACTTGAGAACGAAGTGCAATATCTGAAATATTTGATTGATAATTGCCAACCTCAGCAATTACTGATTTTGCTCCGGCAAAAATAGCAGCACGAGATCTATTACTTGTTGCAATTTGGCGGGCGTAATTAAGCGCCGGCTCGGCAGACAACTTAAGCTGCGGTTTCTACCACTTGCAAAGTCGAGATTGTTAATACTGGGGATTCGTGGGTTTTAACCACAGTGGCAACATCAACCAAGATTGTGGAAAGAGATAAATCAAGAGCTGAACAAATTGCATTTAATAACTCACTAGAGGCCTCTTTATGACCGCGCTCAACCTCTGATAGATAACCAAGTGAGACTCGTGCGCTCTTTGCAACATCGCGCAGAGTACGAGCTTGTTCAATTCGGGCAGCACGAAGGGCGCTACCGATATGGGTTCGAAGAAGTATCACGGCTTAAGAATACGCTCTAGGGCTGCTAATGCGCTATTAATAATGGCGTGGCGAATGGAATTGCGATCACCAGCTAAGGACAAAGCCACTGCAAAAGCAGATTTTTTGCTGGCAAGGCCCACCCAGGCGGTTCCCACTTTTTGCCCATAAGCAGCGCCAGGTCCAGCGACTCCGGTGGTTGAAATAGCAAAATCAGTTTTAAATTTCTTACGCACCGATTGCGCCATTGCAATAGCAACTTCTTCAGAGACTGCCGTATATTTCTTCAAATCAGATTTACTAACTCCTAATTGTGAAACCTTTAAATCATCAGAGTAGACAATCACTCCACCGATAAATACTTTTGAGGCACCGGCCACCTCAGTTAAGGCACTTGCCAGACCACCCGCTGTTACTGATTCAGCAACTGATAATGTGCTGTTACTTTTACTTAACAACTTGATTACAGCCTTAGCTAGTAATTGCTCATTCATTTTTTAAGCGCCCGCCTAAAGTAATCCACCCCAGTTGCAATTGTTAGATAAACAGCAATACCCATGAAGATATCTCGGGGTAGAGATAAAACATCTGGTAGTGGCAGAATATAAAAACCCACCCCAAAGTTCTGGAAGAAGGTTTTCAACTTTCCACCACGACTTGCTGGGATCACCCCAGCTTTAATTACTGCAAATCTTAGGATTGTTACCGCCACCTCACGGATTAAAAATATCCCCGTAACCCACCAGGACAGAAGTCCTAGAAGCGATGCCCCAATGGTGGCAGTTGCTAGCATCGCTTTGTCTGCAATTGGATCCAACAGTTTGCCAAACTCAGTGATTTGATTGCGATCTCTGGCAATCTTGCCATCTAATATGTCACTTAACCCCACAATTAAAAATAAAATGAAGGCGATAATTCGCCAATTATTATCATCACCACTGCTTTTTAATAACGCATAAGCACAAATTGGCAGGGCAGCAATTCGAAATATCGTAAGTGAGTTTGGAAGATTTGGCCGCTGGATCTTTCTCACAAAACCTGCGCAATCAGATCAACACCTGCTACATCACTTACCATCGCATCAACATACTCACCCACCCGATATTTGTTACGAGATTTAATAAATGTTGAGCCATCTACATCAGGGCCCTGATGCTCAGCCCTTCCCTCTTGCTCCGCCTCATCCTCAATTAGAACTGAAATCTTCTCACCGATTCGCATCTGAGATCTCTCGGTAATTAACTCATCAACTATGGTTGATAGCTCACCCACCCGCTCTTTAATTACTTCACTACTCACCTTATTTCCCAACTCCATTGCCTCAGTCTTATCCTCATCGGAGTAACCAAATACACCAATAGCATCTAATTGGGCGTTAGATAAAAACTCAACTAACTCCATAAATTGCTGATCACTCTCCCCTGGAAATCCCACAATAAAATTAGATCTGATTCCAGCCTGCGGATTTAGCGCTCTAATTTGAGAAATTAAGTCTAAGAATTTCTCGCCATCACCAAATCGACGCATGCTCCTTAACAGATCTGCATTTGCATGTTGAAAGGAAAGATCAAAGTAGGGCACTACTTTCTCTACTGAAACCATTGCCTGAAGTAATGAGGGCCTGACCTCTGCTGGTTGTAGATAAGACAAGCGAATCCGTTTAATTGCAGATATTTTTGAAAGCTCTGGCAGAAGCTTTTCCATCATCTTTAAATCACCAAAATCTTTCCCGTAAGAGGTGGTGTTCTCACTGACTAGGTATAGCTCTGAGACGCCATTATCTGCCAACCATTTAGCCTCCTGGATAATCTCATCCGGCTTGCGAGAGATGAATGAGCCACGAAAGTAAGGGATGGCACAAAATGAGCATCTACGATCACAGCCACTGGCAATTTTTAATGGTGCAATGGGTGCATTATCTAAACGCTTGCGCAGTACTGTGCCCAAGGGTTTTATATCTGGATTCGATAGATCCCGAGCTTTAGCGCGCTCTACTGGTGCTATTGGCAGTAACGCTCGACGATCTTTAGGAGTATGAGTTTTTACCTTACCGCCTTCAATAATTGTATGTAATCTAGCTGAGATATCTTTGTAATCGTCAAAGCTAAGAATGGCATCAGCTTCAGACATTTCACTAGCTAGTTCACTGCCGTACCGCTCTGCCATGCAACCAACTGCAACTACTGCCTTTGTCACCCCATTTGTCTTAAGGGATGAGGCTTGAATTAATGCATCAATTGAATCTTTCTTGGCATTTTCAATAAACCCACAGGTATTAATAACGGCAATCTCAGCCTTGGCTGGATCTGAAACTAATTGCCAACCATCAGCTGCTAGCCTGCCAGCTAACTCTTCAGAGTCCGTCTCATTACGAGCGCACCCCAAAGTAACTAACGCAACTGTGCGCAGCTTTTTTTCATTGATTATTTTTGAACTCACTATATGCTAAGGATACCCTGCAGGAGTTAGCAGAACTTCTAATCTAGAAACTTAGAGCGACTAGTTTGCACCAAAATCTAAGCGAACTACCTCACCATTAGCCCCAACCACTCCTAAATCAGCACCGTTTACTTTCAAAGCTACAGCTCCGGCATTTCCAATTACTGCTTTTATCATTTGCGGATCATTAAAGGCCATAACCTCACCAACACCGATTTGACCATTAAAAACAGATTCGCCATTGGCATTGGTAAGACCAACCCAACTTCTGCCACCAACACCACTTATTACTAAGTTCACTCCAGCAGGAAGGGTGATGGAAGTCTCAGTTTTTCCCTCAGTTGGTTTCTTGCTTGGCTGAGTGATCGTTGAACTCAGGTTCGCATTTATACCAGCAACATTGTTTATAGCAATTTGAGCAATGAAACCAATAATAAGAACCGCAGCTGAGATTGAGGCTAGGGTGCCAAACTTCATTCGCTTCTTTTCTTTTGACTTTGCAGCAAGATGATTCTCATCAAGTTTGTCAATAATATGTCGGTTATCCACAAATTGAACTGCTTGAAAATGGGCAACGATCTCATCTACATCTATATTTTTACTCTTCGCCAATTTTTGATTAATTAATTTAACGATAGATCTTATGTGTCCCCGAGCGTAAGCAATACCACCGGACTGCTCAACAGAGTTATTTTCTAAATCTCTAACGACTACAGCTCTTATGTTTGTTTGATTTGCAATTTGTTCAACGGTTAAGTTAGCAGCCTCACGAGCTTGCTGTAGTAAAGAAGTCTCTAACATAAGAGGGACCATTCACCTTGGGGAGGATAAGAGTAAGACTTCAAACCAAGTTTTGGCAATATTTTTTAGCCAATATCTAGGGATCTTCCCCCTCAAATGGCAGATTCACCCACTATCTAACCCCCCCTTCTAAAAAAAAAGAAAAGTGAATTACAAGTTACCTCTAATCGACTCCAATACATCTGGCATTTGTTCTGCGTTAATCAAAACTGTTCTAGCTTTTGAACCTTCACTTGGACCCACAATTCCCCGACTCTCCATCAAATCCATCAATCGACCAGCTTTTGCAAAGCCAACTCGTAACTTTCTTTGCAACATAGAGGTGGATCCAAACTGTGTGGAAACAACTAATTGAATTGCTTGTAACAGCAGATCAAGATCATCACCTACATCATCAGTGATTAGATTGGACTTAATTGGTGCATTTAAATCAATTCGGTAGACAGGCTGAAGTTGAGATTTAACATGATTTACTACCGCCTCAATCTCTCTTTCTGAGACATAGGCTCCTTGAATTCGAACCGGCTTGCTTGCACCCATTGGTAGAAATAATCCATCTCCTTGGCCAACAAGTTTTTCAGCACCTGGGGTATCTAAAATAACTCTGGAATCAGCCAAGCTACTAGTTGCAAACGAAAGTCTTGATGGAACATTTGCTTTTATTAATCCAGTGACAATATCAACACTTGGTCGCTGAGTGGCAAGTACTAAATGAATACCAGCAGCTCTAGCTAATTGGGTAATTCGAACAATTGATTCTTCAACCTCACGGGCTGCAATCATCATTAGATCTGCTAACTCATCCACAATTACTAAAAGGTAAGGGTAAGGCTCCAGGGTGCGATCACTACCGGCAGGTGGTGAAACTTTGCCTGCCTTAACCGCTTTGTTGAAATCATCAATATGTCTAAATCCAAATACTGATAGATCGTCATAGCGCATCTCCATCTCACGTACCACCCAAGCTAATACATCAGCTGCTTTCTTAGGATTGGTAATAATTGGAGCAATTAAATGTGGCACACCTTCATAATTTGTTAACTCCACCCGCTTAGGATCAATTAATACCAGTCGTACCTCATCGGGAGTAGCCCGCATTAATATTGAAACCACCAATGAATTAATCATGGAAGATTTACCAGCACCAGTTGCACCTGCCACCAATAAGTGAGGCATTTTTGCCAGATTTGCACATACAAATAGGCCTTCAACATCTTTGCCTAACGCAATTAACATTGGGTGAGTATCACTACCTGAAACTGTTGACCTAAGCACATCACCTAAGGCCACTATCTCTCGATCTGAATTTGGTATTTCAATTCCGACCGCAGATTTACCTGGGATAGGTGAGAGAATTCTTATCTCACCACTTGCTACTGCATATGCAATATTTTTTGAAAGCGCTGAGATTGCCTCAACCTTTACGCCATTACCTAACTCCACCTCATACCTAGTCACTGTTGGGCCACGCATGAATCCAGTCACTTGCGCATCAACTTCAAACTGTTCAAAAACTTGTTTAAGAGCGGTAACTACAGTCTCATTTACCTTTGACTTACCTTTTGCAGCCGGTCCACTTCTTAGCAAATCGGCCGGTGGTAATTCATACTTAGCATCCGAGGATAGAAGTAATTGTTGTGGGCGGCTGCTCTCACTCTTCACCGGTTTATTGACTCGTGGAATTTTTTGAGTGATCTCATCAAAATCACCCAACTCAACCTCATAATCTAATTGGGCAGGTTCAAACTCCTCCACCAAATCCTTAACCAGTGGTGATTCAAATGGTGGAGTCTCACTAACCTCAAAATCTTCGGCAACTAAGCGCTCTGCTCGTCGCTGCCGCGCACTGCTGATTCCAGATCTACCTAAGGCAAATAACTTACCAATCTGATTAAAAACCTTAGATACCGGTGTTTTGGTAATGACCAACAAGCCAAAGATTGAAAAAATTATCAAAATAGGAATAGCAAGCACAGAAGTTACTAATGCGACTAGGCCAGTAGAGATGCCATACCCAATCCAGCCGCCGCCCTCGCGCATCGCAGTAGCACCAGTCCCAGTTGAGCCATTAATAATATGGGCAAGGGCGGTAGTGCTAATTATTAGTAATAATGTGCCAATACTTATTCGACCAATATCTCCGGAATCATCTGATGATTTAAATAATCGGTATGCGAAGTAGATAAATAGCACTGGAACCGCATTTGCCAATACCCCTACCCCACCAAAAAGAAATGCGTATATCCCTCGTCCTAAGGGATTATCTAGATCAAACCAAACTCCAGCTGCTGAAATTAATGCCAATATAAAGATAAAAAATGCCACACCATCTCTTTGATGCGCTGGATCTAACTCCTGGGAGGATCTAAAAATAAAGCGGATTGAATTGCCTATTCCCTTTGCAATTAACCGCCAAAGCCAACCAACTGCCCGAAGTAATGGCGCAAAAATATTTGATTTTTTTGCACTGGTTTTTTTCTTTGCCATAAGAAGATAAGCCTAAAGAACAACTTTACCCCTTGCGGTAATCGGCACGCACTTTAAGCAAAAAACTTAATCAAAATGGTAATACTAAACCTCAATCACCAACGGAATAATCATCGGCTTTCGTCGATGCTCTTCCCCTACCCAACTGCCAATGGTGCGCCTTACAACTTGTGAAAGCTGATGGGTGCCATTAAATCCACCAGCAACAGCCTTACTTAATGCTTTTTCAATATCGCCTTTAACATCATCAAACAATGTTTGATCCTCTGTAAATCCTCTAGCGTGAATATCAGGGCCAGCAACTATCTTGCCACTTTGGGAATCAATCACTACTACAACTGAGATAAACCCTTCATCACCTAAAATTCTTCTATCCTTTAATGAACTTTCTGTTATTTCACCAACACTTTGACCATCAACATACACATAACCGCAGGGAACTGATCCAGAGATATCCGCATGCCCATTGGACACATCAATAGTTATGCCATTTTCTGCAATCACTACATTGTGTTCTGAAACTCCAGATTTAATTGCCAGATCAGCATTTGCTCTCATATGTCGCCATTCACCATGTACTGGTAATACATTCTTAGGTTTAACAATCTCATAGCAGTGTAGTAATTCACCGGCTGAGGCATGTCCTGAAACATGCACCATAGCATTTCCCTTATGTACTACATGGGCGCCAAATCTAGTTAGCTCATTTATTACTCGGTAAACAGATTTTTCATTACCTGGGATTAGTGATGAAGCGAGTACAACTGTGTCACCTTTACCAACTTGTATCTCATGGTCACCATTTGCAATCCGAGATAATGCAGCGAGAGGCTCACCTTGAGAGCCAGTGCAGATCAAAACAATCTTGTCGCCAAAGGTATCAATATCCTTATAATCAACAACCAAACCATTTGGAACCTTCAAATATCCAAGATCCTCGGCCAGCTTCATATTACGAATCATTGACCTACCAACATAAGCCACCTTGCGATTGGCCTCATTTGCAGCGGTTAACACCTGCTGAATTCGGTGCACATGCGAGGCAAAAGATGTAACCACAACTCGTCTTGGAGTTTTGGCAATCGCCTCCTTCAGGGCAGGATAAATATCTTTTTCTGCCACAGTAAGTCCAGGAATGTCAGCATTTGTGGAATCAACTAAAAATAAATCAACACCTTCTGCGCCTAATCTGGCAAATGTCTCAAGATCAGTGACCTTGCCATCTAATGGCATCTTATCCATCTTAAAATCGCCAGTGTGTAGAACAACACCTGCTGGTGTTTTAATTGCAACCGCTAGTGAATCTGGAATTGAGTGATTTACTGTTACAAATTCAAGGGTAAATGGTCCAACTTTTTCAATCTGTCCAGCTTTTACCTGCGTCATCGGCGCCGTAATTCTGCGCTCCTTTAATTTTGGTGCAACAAAAGCCAGAGTGAGTTGGGATCCAATTATGCGAATATCACTTCGCTCGCGGAGTAGATAAGGAACTGCGCCAATATGATCCTCATGTCCATGCGTTAAAAAGATTGCTTCAATATCATTCATTCGATCGGTGAGATAGGAAAAATCTGGCAAAATTAAGTCGATACCCGGTTGATCTTCACCAGGAAATAGCACACCACAATCAACGATTAGTAGGCGACCTTCATACTCAAAGACGGTCATATTGCGACCAATTTCGCCCAGGCCACCAAGGGCAACAATGCGAAGAGTTTTTTTAGCTAACTTTGATGGGTATGGCAGGCCAGGATGGGGATGGTTCATCTATTTACTTTAATTTAACACCGCCAGCTTGTAGATCAATTTTTAGCTGGGAAATTTGTGCATCAGTTGCATCAACTAATGGCAATCTAGTAAAGCCACCAGGCAAGCCCATTAAATTTAAGGCAGCTTTTGTAAGAATCGCTCCTTGAGTTCTAAATGTTCCAGTAAATACTGGCAATAGTTGTTGGTGCACCTCAAGTGCCTTATTTGAATCACCAGAGAACCAAGCATCAAGCATGACTCGCAGTTGTGCTCCGACAGTATGTCCACAAACAGAGACAAAACCAACGGCGCCAACTGAGAGCAGCGGTAGGTTTAATATGTCATCACCTGAATAAACCGGAATCGAAGATCTCTTGATTACCCAAGAGGTTGCCGCTGGGTTGCCCTTGGCATCTTTTAAAGCTGCAATATTTTTGTGCTCTGCCAGCCTTACGATCGTATCTGATTCGATCTCAATACCAGTTCGACCAGGAATGTCATACATCATTACTGGCAAATCAGTTGCATCTGCCATCGCTTTAAAATGTAACTCAATGCCCGCCTGTGGTGGTTTGTTGTAATAAGGAGTTACTACCAATAAGCCATCTGCGCCAGCTTTTGCTGCACGCTTTGCCTGCTCTACAGAGTGTGAGGTTTCATTGTTGCCAGCTCCTGCAATAATCTTTATTTTATCGCCAACTACTTTTCTAACTGTTTTGATTATCTGATCTTTCTCATCATCAGATGTAGTTGGTGCCTCACCTGTTGTGCCATTTACCGCAATTCCATCATGACCTGTTGCAACTAAATGAGCAGCAATTTTCTCCATTCCAGGCCAATCAATTTCACCTGATTTATTAAAAGGTGTAACCATGGCGGTAATTAATCGACCAAATGGTGGCTTGATTTGCATGGTGTAAGGCTACCGCTTATTTACGGGGCTATGCGGCCAGATTTTTCAAATGCTCCGTAGGTGATCGGCATTAATTTGGCAAAATGCGCTTCCATTTTCTCCGCCACCATCTCAATCTCCCGTTGTGGATAGGAAGGAAAATGTGAACCATCTCTAGCTGTACGAAGTGAAAGAAAATTCATCAATGCTCTGGCATTCATTGTTACATACATTGATGAGTACAAAGTAACTGGTAGGACTGCTCTAGCAACCTCACGAGCTACTCCAGCCGTTAGCATTTTTTGATAATTTTCATAGGCTAATTGGCATGTTTCTTTAATTGAGGCAACAGTAATCTCATACTGCTCTGATGTGCCCTCTACAAAAGTATAGGAACCAGCTTTGCCGATCTGTACTAATTTACGATCTTTACTTGGTACATAAAAAACTGGCTTCAGCTCTCGGTAGCGACCACTCTCTTCGTTATAAGAAGCAATGCGATGTCTCATAAACTCTCTAAACACAAAGATTGGTGCTGAAACAAAAAAAGTCATTGAAGTATGCTCAAATGGAGAACCATGTCGTTCCCTCGCCAAATAATTTATAAGTCCTTCAGATTTTGAGGCATCAACGCCCACATCTTCTAAGGATTTATCACCAGCAGTTGAAACCCTTGCCGCCCAAACAACATCGGCATCACTTGCGCTGGATTTCACTAATTCAACTGACATATCCTCTCGGAAAATGATCTCATCACTCATGGCGCGACCCTATCTTTGGTAATTGGTGATTGGCTGGATTAAAGTATCGGCGTGTCAATTAATCCCAAGACAAATCCTATAGACAGAACCGCCTTGAGCGTTGCATTTACCGTAGGACTTTATGGGGCCGCCTTTGGCGCTGCTGGTGTGACTGCCGGTTTTTCAATTCTGCAAACCTGCCTGCTTTCTTTACTGCTCTTTTCTGGCGCATCACAATTTGCAGTTGTAGGAATTATGGGTGCAGGTGGAGCTGCAATTAGCGCCATCGCCACTGCAACTTTGCTTGGATTTAGAAACGCACTTTATGGCCTTCAAATGGCGCCAATCCTAAAAGTGTCTGGCATCAAGAGAGTATTAGCAGCACAGATCACAATTGATGAGTCAACTGCAGTTGCAACCTTGCAGGAAAATGATGCTGATCGGCGACGAGGTTTTTACATCACTGGTGTCGGAGTTTATATTTTTTGGAATTTATTTACCTTTCTTGGTGCATTAGGTGCAAGTGCGATCGGTGATCCATCAGTTTGGGGATTAGATGCAGCAGTCCCCGCTGCTTTTTGTGGACTAATCTGGCCAAGGCTTAAAAATAAAACACATTTTATAGTTTCAGCTGTTGCTATCGCCTGGGCATTGGCCTTAACGCCAATTTCACCCGCCGGCATTCCCATCATTACTACCGTGATATTGGCTGTAATTTTTGGATTAAAAAGGTGAGCGCTATTTGGATCGCAGTAATTGGGGCAAGTATCACTGCATTTTTAAATAAATATATTGGGCACAGCGTGCCAGAGCGATGGTTAAACAAGCCAAGAGTTATCAAGATTAATGCCTTGGTGCCCATAGTTTTGCTGAGCGCATTGGTAGCAGTTCAGACCTTTGCAACTGAAAAAGAACTAGTTATTGATCAACGCGCAGCTGGTGTAGCCGTAGCGTTAATTGCTTTAAAATTTAAAGCTTCATTCCCAGTTGTCGTGCTATCTGCAGCCCTAACATCTGCTGCAGTTTATAACTGGTTTTAAAGAACTTTAAGCGCCTCTAACTTTTCCTTTAAGGCGGCATCAGATGGCTCAGTTAGGTGTGTACCATCAGAAAAGAGAATTACTGGAATTGATCGCATTCCACCATTTATTTCAATTACTTTATCCGAGGCAGATGCATCAGCTTCAACATCAATATAGTTATATTTAACATTATTTGCATCTAAAAACTTCTTAGATCTGCGGCAATCACCACACCACTCAGCGCCATACATTGTTATTTCACTCATTTCATACCCCCCATATAATTTTCAAGACCAACGGTTAGTCCTGTATATTTTGCAACATTTCTAATTCCAATTAAAACACCTGGCATAAATCCTGCACGATTAATTGAATCATGTCTGATTGTAAGAGTCTCACCAGCATCTCCAAAAATGACCTCTTGATGGGCGACATACCCATGAGATCTCACCGAGTGAACTGGGACATCACCAACCTTTGTTCCCCTTGATCCTGGTAATTGCGTTTTTGTAGCATCTGGCATAGCACTCTTATTACTTTGCTTACGAGCATCGGTAATCATCTGTGCCGTTCTAATTGCAGTGCCCGATGGTGCGTCCACTTTATTAGCGTGGTGTAGCTCAATTATTTCTGCGCTTTCAAAATACTTTGCAGCAGTTTGTGAGAACTGCATCATCAAAACTGCGCCTAATCCAAAATTAGGTGCAACTAACGCTCCTACTTTTGGATGCTTACTTAACAAATCCTTGAGCTTAGAAAGCTTGACCTCATCAAATCCTGTTGTGCCCACAACCACGTGTATTCCATTACTGATCGCAAACTCTAAGTTTTTCATCACCGCATCTGGGGTTGTAAAATCAACAATAACCTCTGTTCCAGATTTAGTTAATTGTTCTAAAGAATCACCAAGATCAAGTGCGGCGGTAAGTGTTAAGTCAGATGCAGAATTAATTGCAGCAACAGATTCTGTGCCCATTCTGCCCTTTGCTCCGAGTACTGCCACCTTCATTAGCTAAGCCTTTCAATTTTTTTAGTTGAGCTTAATTATCTCACTACCGTAAGGGTAGAAGATAATGCGTGGGTTTGGTGGGTAATTTAAGCAATTTGGCTGATCTTATAAACCATAAAGATAAAAACTCCCGCAGCTTAAGGTTAATAAGCGCGGGAGTGATTAGATTTTGATTAAATCTAGGCTTTTACCTCATCTGGAAGATTTGCTGGAACTAATGAGTATTTACCCTTTGGATCAATCTCATTAATTACTACCTCAATCTTATCTCCCACTTTCATGACCTCTTCAAGGTTTTCAATGCGCTTACCACCATGCATCTTGCGAATTTGCGAGATGTGTAGCAAACCATCTTTACCAGGAGCAAGGTTTACGAAGGCACCAAATGCTGCAAGCTTTACAACTGAACCATTGAACTTGTCGCCAACGTTGAGTTGTACTGGATTTGCAATCGCATTAATTTGTGCTTTCGCAGCCTCTGCTGCTGATCCTTCAACTGCGCCGATATAAATAGTTCCATCATCTTCAATGGTTATATCTGCGCCAGTCTCATCTTGAATTTGGTTAATCATCTTGCCCTTAGGCCCGATAACTGCGCCAATCATGTCTACTGGCACCTTTATAGAAATAATTCTAGGTGCAAGTAATGACATTTCATCAGGTGAGGAGATTGCTTGATTCATTACATCAAGGATGGCAAGCCGTGCTTCTTTTGCTTGCAGCAATGCTGCTGAAAGTACTGAAGCTGGGATTCCATCTAGTTTGGTGTCTAATTGAAGTGCGGTAACAAACTCTTTTGTGCCCGCAACTTTAAAGTCCATATCACCGAAAGCATCCTCTGCGCCCAAAATATCGGTAAGTGCCACATACTCAGTTTTGCCATCAACATCATCTGAGATAAGCCCCATAGCAATACCAGCAACAGCTGCCTTAAGTGGCACACCCGCATTTAGTAATGACATAGTAGAGGCACAAACAGATCCCATTGATGTAGAACCATTTGAACCAAGGGCTTCTGAAACTTGGCGAATCGCATATGGAAACTCTTCGCGAGTTGGTAGAACTGGAACTAGAGCGCGCTCAGCGAGTGCACCATGTCCAATCTCTCGTCGCTTAGGGGATCCAACTCTGCCAGTCTCACCAACAGAATATGGTGGGAAGTTGTAATTGTGCATATATCGCTTGTGATCTTCAGGTGAAAGCGTGTCTAGTTGCTGCTCCATCTTCAGCATATTTAAAGTAGTAACACCCAGTATCTGAGTCTCACCTCTTTCAAACATTGCTGATCCGTGAACGCGAGGAATTACCTCAACCTCTGCAGTTAATGCTCGAATATCACGCAATCCCCGACCATCGATACGGATTTTGTCGCGCAATACTCGCTGGCGTACTAATTTCTTAGTAACAGATTTAAGCGCTGCTGAAATCTCCTTGGTGCGCTCTGGAAAATCAGCTGTGATTTTCTCGGCCACACTCTTATTGATCTCATCTAATTTTGTCTCACGATCTTGCTTGCCTGCAATGGTTAATGCCTTTGCGAGATCATCCTTGGCAGCTTTTTCAACAACTGCATAGATGTCCTCTTGGTAATCAAGAAATACTGGGAACTCTCCAGTTGGCTTTGCCGCTAATTTCGCCAATGCAAGTTGTGCCTCACATAGAGTGCGAATAAATGGCTTTGCTGCCTCAAGTCCTTGGCCAACAATCTCCTCAGTTGGCACAGTTGCACCACCCTTGATTAGATCAATTGTCTTTGATGTTGCTTCAGCCTCAACCATCATGATGGCTACATCACCATCTGAAATTCGACCAGCAACTACCATGTCAAAGACTGCTTTTTCTAAATCAGAGTGATTTGGGAAAGCAACCCACTGACCTTCGATAAGTGCAACACGCACACCACCAATTGGTCCTGAGAATGGCAAGCCAGCTAATTGTGTTGACATAGATGCAGCGTTAATTGCAATCACGTCATACATATGATCTGGGTTTAATGCCATAACAGTTACTACGATTTGAATCTCATTACGCAATCCCTTTATAAAGGATGGACGTAGTGGACGATCGATTAATCGACAGGTAAGGATTGCATCCTCGGAAGGACGACCCTCTCTGCGGAAAAATGATCCAGGAATTTTGCCAGCGGCGTACATCCGCTCTTCCACATCTACTGTCAATGGAAAGAAATCAAATTGTTCCTTGGGATTTTTTGATGCAGTAGTTGCAGATAGCAACATGCTGTCATCATCTAAGTAAACAACGGCGGTTCCCGCTGCTTGTCTGGCTAATCGGCCAGTTTCAAAGCGGATCTCCCGCTTTCCGAATTTACCGTTGTCTATTTTGGCAACGGCTGATTGCACATCTTGACCCTCCATGGGTCATCTCCATTTCTCAACACTTTATATCTAGAGAATGGATCTTCGATCGAAGTTGCCGGAAAATCGTTTTCCGGAAACCACTACCGAGGACCAAAACTCTTAGTGATAAAGTTTTTTGCTGATTGTTATTTAACGGCGAAGATCGAGCTTTTCGATAATCGCTCTATAGCGCTCAATATCTGTCTTGGCGAGGTACTGCAAAATCCGACGACGCTTACCAACCATCAATAACAAACCTCTACGGTTGTGATGATCATTTTTGTTTGTCTGCAAATGTTCAGTTATCTCATCAATACGCTTTGATAAAAGTGCTACCTGTGCCTCTGGGCTACCTGTGTCAGTTTCAGATGAGCCATACTTTTTTACTATTTCCTTTGTTACCTCTGGCGTTAATGCCATTTGTATTACTCCTTCTGTCTGTCACGATGGCCTCGGTGTAATTCACGAAGGCGCACTTTCTCGCTTTAGTGGGTAAAGATTACCAGCGCAGGTGTGGATACTTAAAATCGAGTGAAAATCAAGCGTTATTTTCGGGTTAATTCCCGAGATTGATCACAATCTTTTTTCATTTGTGCAAGTAATGAAGGTAGATCATCAAATTTTAAAGTATCACGCAAGCGATATCCAAACTCAATTATTGCTGCTTGATCGTATAACTCCAATCCAACTTGATCAATTGCATAAGCCTCAACCTGTCGACCTCTTACCCCAGGAAATGTTGGATTAGTACCAATTGAAATTGCAGCTGGCCATTTACTATCTCCCACACTCAACCAACCAGCGTAGACACCATCTGCTGGAATTGTGGCAAGTGATTTCAATCCAATATTTGCAGTTGGATATCCAATCTCACGTCCACGCTTTTCACCATGAATAACTGGTCCAGTCAAATAAAATCTTCTAGTCAACAACTCATTTGCGCGTTCAATCTCACCATCTATTACTAAATTTCTTATTCGA
>Ga0209353_10001138_pt1 | contig 15296 bp, 23 predicted proteins | sample LauGreSpBDMM15SD_2_FD_187561 | JGI IMG/M metagenome (GOLD analysis project Ga0209353, IMG submission 187561) | Freshwater lake microbial communities from Lake Michigan, USA - Sp13.BD.MM15.SD (SPAdes) (version 2) | ecosystem: Environmental > Aquatic > Freshwater > Lake | place: Lake Michigan...
GTATAGGTAATCAGCATGCGCTCTTATAATAACAGAAGCATCCTCGTGTAATTTTTTAGCGCTTGAATAGTGACATAGTTGACGAATACCTTTAGGCCATGTTGATGCTGCTAGACGAAGAGCTTCTTCTTCTGGCATCGGATCATTGTAACATCTATGGTGATGGTAATCAAATGTTATTGGTGTACCTATTGATTCATAAATTCGGTAAAGGTCATTTACAGAGTATTGAGCAGGTTTATCGTCGTTTTCTAGAACCAAACGGGACTGGGCAGAAGGTGATAACAATTTAAAGTTTTCGATGAACCTTAGGATTGCAGCCTCTTTGTCGCCGTAAGAACCACCAACATGGATATTCATAGAATATTGAGGAGTCGCCGGAAGGCCCATGGTATCAAGTATAAATGCATGTTGATTCAGTTCTTTGATAGAATTATCGACAGTTTTTTGATTTGGGCTTGGAAGGACGCAAAACTGACCAGGATGGAAGCCAATACGCTGACCGTATTTTTGTACAAGAGAACCAGCACCTTTTAGTAGATTTGAAATTGTTGGCCAATTTGGTAAATCAGTAAGATCGTATTCGGACATCCATGGAAACATGCTAGACGACATACGGTATAGTGTAACGCCGTTTTTGTGATTCCATTTAATGATTTCTATCATGTCCCGGATGTTTGCTTCTGCAAGTTCTCCAGCATACTTGATACCTTTTGCGTCAAATGTTTTTTTAATCATTGAACGCCCGATTTTAATACCGCTCTTGTCTAGAGTCAAATTTATGCAACAATATCCGTAGTTAGCTCCCATATATTTTATATTAAGTTAATTTAAAAAGTTTATATAGTTACGAATACAACCTCTTCCAGGTTAGGTTTTCCTTCATACCAGATTCTATATTTACGTAACAATTGTTCAGTGTCTTGTAAGTGATAGTGGTAAACAAAAGAGAGACCCATTCTGTGCTCAGAAGGATTAATGTTTAAAAATCCGCAGTATTCAGGATGGGACTTGTCAAATTGATAATCGTTAGCAATATCTTTAATAAATTGTTCCATTTCTCCTAGTGGTTCCTCAAAATAGGGCATGGCAACGTTATAAATTAATTGACAGTAGAATTTAAGAGCACGAACATTTGTACTATCTGCATTTGCAATTGCTCTTTGCAAATCATTGTCTACGACTGCTTGAACAAATCCACCGCCCGCATATCCAACATTCCATCTGGTACATAAAATTGAGGTTCCAATTTGGACAATATGGTCATTTTGACAATCTGCTTCGGATAATCCAGCATGAGCACCGTTTTCTTTAAGATATTTTGCAACTAGGTTTTTTACTACTTCTATTTTTTTAAAAGTTTCCATATTAATAATTTGTTTGAGGTTCGTATTTAGGGTAACGGTTACAGATATCGAAGATTCGCATAACCTTTGAAGCCATTTCGGTAGGTAATTGTAAGGCTTCAATTTGAATTTCGGCATATAAATATCCATCAAATAAACCGTACATCATGTTTTCTAAGTTTCTAGAGCAATCATTATCTCTAAGTTCTCTAATGATTTCCATGATATCGCTTCTAGTTTCAGCGGCCATAAATTCGTGTCTGTCAAAATTTGTGTAACTCATAATATTTCTTTGTTTTAATTAGATATGTAAATATAATCAAAAAACTCCAGACTGTAAAATCTGAAGTGTTAATTTTTTGTTAAAGTTTATTTTTTCTTTGTCCCAACTTTCTAGTACCATATTCAATAGTTACTGCAGTATAATCAACCTCGTTTTCAAACATATATTTATCGTACTCTAATATACCTTCTCTAGTATAGATTTTAATGGTCTCATTTTTTTGCAATCTATTAAAGACGTCTTCGGTAACATTAAGAATGCTGCCTTTTGCAATACTTACTACTTCAATACCTCTACTAAATTCTTTGATGTCTTGATTTGCTACTAAAATAAATTCTCTGTGTGTCATGGTGTTTCTTTGTTTTAATTAGATATGTAAATATAATCAAAAAAACCCAGATCCGAAAATCTGGGTTGTTAAAATTATGTTAATTTTTTGTTAAAGTTATTTCCAAAATATTTGCACACAAATTATGATAAATGAAAGAGCTAAACATATCAATGTTTTAGTATTTAAAGCCTCACCTGTTATTAAATATGTTAAAAGAGAGAAAGAAATCATCCCCATTACAAACCCAATAAATCTTCCAGGCCATAATTGTCCATCATAATATTCTGCAATTAATCGAGTAGCCTCTATAAAAATATATGATATTGTAGAACCTCCAATTACAGCTACTAAAACGGGATTTCTTTTAAACCATGGCCACATAAACTGACCATTTGTCTGGAACCATATAAATGATTGTCCAAATAGGAACAATAAGATTCCATATATTAATGCTCTCAAAATAGAGTTCCTGTTTCGGTTAAGAGATGAGAGATAAAACTCATTCTATGTTGCTTGCTTGGACCCAACGACCTAATTGCATCAATATGTGAGCGGGTACCATATCCTTTGTTTGAATTCCAACCATATCCCGGAATCTCAATATCCAAATCTTTCATTACTGAATCCCGTTCAGTTTTAGCTAGAATGCTGGCAGCAGCAATTGAAATATATTTATTGTCTCCTCCGACAACAGTCTCAAATGGAATTCCTTCAAAGCCATGGAATTGGTCTCCATCAACTAATATAAAATCAAATTGGGCATCTTTTTGGACCCCTTCTAGACAGCGTTGCATTCCAATTAAGGTAGCTTTTAAGATATTAGTTGCCTCAATATCTTCGGGAGATATATGTTCAATGTGATATGCAATTGCGTTTTCCTCGATAATTCGACGAGCATCTTTTCGCTGTTGCTCATTTAATAGTTTTGAATCTTTGATTAAGGGGTTTTCAAATCCAAATGGCATTATACATGCAGCAACCGTAACAGGTCCACTTAGTGAACCTCGGCCAGCCTCATCAATACCAATTTCTATAATTGATTCATCTCCTGAATAGGAGTGTTTAAGTAGTATTTGTCTGGTTTCCATCTATATGTTTTTATACGTATTATATAGATGGATTCCAGATAGTTTCTTATTTTTCAGGGTTTTCAACTCTCCATTTGTCGTATCGATCTACAACGTCTTGAAGTATTTTAGCTCTTACAATATCTTTATTCTCAAAAACATGTTCTCCTGTTCCTCTGATTCCCTTCATTAATTGCATGAATCCTGGAAGACCTGCGCTAGCTTTTGGTATATCATATTGACTAATATCGCCAGTAACCAAGACCTTAGAATTTTTACCCATACGGGTGGTAAATAACATTAATTGTTTAAAAGAAGCATTTTGTGCCTCATCTAAAATCATAAATGAATCATCAAACGTATCACCTCTCATAAATGCAAGTGGTTTAAATTCAATAGCACCTGAAGAGATTAATCCTTCGGTTAATTCGTCACCTACTATTTTTTTAAAGTTTGAAATATATGATTGCATGTATGGGTCAACCTTGTCTGCAATATCTCCAGGTAGGAATCCAAGTTTTTCTCCAGATTCTTGAATCGGTTTACATAGGATAATTTTTGAAACTGCTTTAGTTGCTAATAACCATAGTGAAGTATAACATGCAGTAAATGTTTTCGAGGTACCTGCTGGACCTGAACAGAACGTTATTTCATTTTTTTTGATTTTTTCAAAATAATCACATTGAGACGGTTTTAATTGTACGCCTACTAAATCTAATTCTTTTACTACTGTTTTTTTAGGACGTCCAATTGGAGCTTTTGTAGTTGTAGGTTTTGCCTTAGTCGACTTTGTTTTACTTTCCACTGTTCTTTTTTGCATACAAATTTGTATATATTTAATCACCGGTCATTATGACTAGTTCTTTTAATTTCTTGAGCGATTCGCATTTTTCATATTCCTCTAACTCAACAAAATATTCTATTAGGACATCTACGAATTTGCTTCGCTGTCCGATTCCGTGTGGAATGTCTATTGTATGACTACCATCATTATAAACAACAAATCTATTAATGGTTTTTGTAAAATTTCTGGTAAGTATATAGTAGCTGGATCTCATCAGAGAATCTCTTTCCTCCCCTGTAATATCTCCCATTTTGCCTTAATGTTTTTAAATATGGCTATCGCCACATATAATATATATTTTTAGTTGAGTATATTTAATGTGACCGGACTAAAAAGGTTACTATATTATATTTTTGACAATTTTTCAATTATTTTTTTAAGTTCTTTACACTTTTCATAATCTTCATTATCTTTAAAAAACTTAAGAACCGTATTTACTCCTTCTATTTTATCTTCAAGGGTTCCATCGTGCTTTAAAGCACCCATTTTACCATTAACAATAGAAGAGTACATTGCTTCCATCATATCTTCTTTAGAGGCTTCATGCAGTCTTTTTATGAATTTTCTTGATTCCTCCGGGCTTTCTTCAATGCTACTCATTTTGATTTTTTATCTTTTTAAGTAATTCTATTTCGTTTTCGGTTAAAGTTATATGAAGAGTTCTAAGCTTTACCATAAGATTTCCGAATCCTTCTGAATTATATATTGGCATTCCTTGCCCAACAACGCGTAGTAGCTGCGACTCATGAGAACCTTGGGGAACTTTAATTTTAATAGTCTTAAGTTTGGTGCGGATTTCAAATTCTCCTCCAAGTAGTATATCAATCCAACTTAAGTTTAAGTCAACATAAATATCACTTCCGTTAACAATAAGTTCAGGGTCTGGTAAAACATTGACAATTAAGATAATATCACCTGGAGGTGCGGATGAATTTACAGGATGGCTAGCTCCTCTACCTGGAATTTTAAGTTTTGTTCCATTCAAAATTCCTCGAGGTATATTGATATTAAATCCACCAGTACCAACATCAATATATTTCCTCGAACCATCATAAGATTCTTCAAGAGTTATATTGAGCATGACTCTAACATCTGATCCTCTTGCTTCTCCGCCAAATGATTGATTAAACATATCAGCAAAATCTCCACCAAATCCTCGAAAAGCATTTGCAAATGGGTTTGATGTGTCTTGATATCCATTGAAATTGTTAAAAGGATTATGTCCTCTGGATGGATTATCATACTGCTCTTTTCTGACAGGGTCAGAAAGAGTTTCGTATGCTTCGGATATTTTTTTGAATTGTGTGTCGTCTCCCCCTGTTTTGTCAGGGTGATGCTCTTTTACAAGTTTCCTATAAGATTTTTTAATCTCTTCTGGGGTAGCATTCTTTGAAACATTAAGAGTTTCGTAGTAATTCATTAGAGTTTATTTTTTGGAATTTCTAACTCTAACAGTTTGCTTAACTACAGGAATCGTTGCAGATTTTACCTGTTTCTTGCTAGCTTCTTTTTTCTCAGCAATTAACTGGGCTTGACCCTTTCTATAAGTTGCAATTTCTCTTAACTGTTTGTTTTCCATACAGATTGCAATTCTTTCCAGACTATCTGCAATCTTTTTTAAATATTCTTCGTTCATATCGATATACTTTATTAGTACATTATATATTAAAGAAAAAAGGTCCTATTGGACCTCGGCTTTCTTAAGTAGTTTATTTATCTTTGCGCACTTTTCGTACTCTTCGAGCTCTTCGAAAAGTTCTAACATATCTCCAAGAATTTTAACAATAGGTTTAATGTCAAGTTCTTGTTTTTCCATTAATTTAAAATCAACTCCTTTGGAAATTATTGATTCATAATTTTCATTTGCAAGTTTGATTTTTAAATCATACATTACGTTATTCATTTCGGCTTCTTTTTTAATAGTGTCAATTTCGTTTTCTTGTTCTTCAAATAGATTGTTAAAGTCTTCGTCCATGATTATAAGGTTTTAATTTGATATGTAAATATAATACAAATTTTTGACACGGTAAAACTTTTTATAAAAAAGTTATTAACAATTTAGAACGGGACTTCATCAACCATATCCATTCCTGAGATTTTAAGCATTACATTCATAGTAGCTTTGACGTCTCCTTCACAATACGTTTTTATTTTTTCAATATTACCTTTCCAATATTCTTCAGTAGTACTACTTGCCTCCATTATAGTTTTAGGAGATGGAATATTAAGAGTGTCACAAATTAAATCCAAAGATGCACTATTCCAACCTGCAAATTTCCAAATTTCATAAGTATCTACAAGACAGTTTTCCCATGGTTTTTTCTTTTGCAAGTGGAATTGATGAGGTATAGCAACTCCATTTACGATTGATCTTTTTATTAGGTATGGAAAATCAAAGTTTTTAATATTATGCCCCGTAAATTGAACAGAAGGACTTTGATTAAAAACAGCTTGAGCAGTTCCCATAAACTCTTTAAGAATTTCTATTTCACCGCCTTTATAGAAAGAACGAATTTTTGAACTTATATAATTGTCTTGGAATTTAATTTGTCCCATAGAAATTACAATAACCTTGCTAAATTCTGGACTAAGAGCCGCCATGTGAGTATACATTTTAGCATCAGTAAGTTCTGCTAGATGCGATTCAGTATTTCTATGCTGTTCTGCTTTTTTTGCCCAATGCTTTACGGCACCTGGTCTTTTAGTACAGAATTCTTCGTAAGTTGGGTATTCTGAAGAGGTTTCAATGTCAATAAATAACATTGACTTAAGTTCACTATTACTATACATTCTTTGTGTCGTTTAAATCTTTAAAAATCTTATAAATTGATATTGGATATACGCATTTTTTTGCACTCTTGTCTGATTTCTCATTCATCCAATAATGTGGAACTCCATGTAATTTAGTCAATGAATCAATTACTGAAACTAATTGACCATACATAAGGATTCCTGCAAATTTAAAATAGTAATTATCACCAATCTTTGGTTTAACTACATATATTTTAGGTTCTTTTTTATCTTTTGCCATATATTAATTATACACAAGAAAATAAAAAAGTTTAAAGATGTGTAGTATCTACATGGTCATGTGACTGTCGAAGTTTAAGGTATCTATCATATGATATAGTCATTTCAATCCACCCGCCTGTAATAGATTTAGGTACTTCATGATGGTCAATTATATAGTTCGGCGGGATAGTAACTCTATCTAATAAAAAATCCATCATTAAATCAGATTCTCTATTATGAACCCATATTTTTACAAAAGTATTATTCATTTTCGTTATATATTATATTTGCTGCCATCTCTTCTTGACCAAATCTAGAGACTGTATTTAAAGGTGCCCATGGACATTCATCATATGCCCAGTCTTTTAATCCTAATTCTTCAAATCTATGTTTAATTTGCTCGTTATAATAATAACTTATGGTTCTTACTCGTCTTTGGATATCTGCTCTAGATAAATTGTGTGTGTTTTGTCCATTTGCGTTATTGTATAAAAATTGAATATATCCTAATTTTGGTATTTTGCAAGTTATTGTTTTCAAGAAAGTTCTTACAACCAACTCGTAATCATCGGCTATTACAAGGCTTCTATTATGTCCTCCAATTTCAAAATAAGTGGATCGTCTCCATGCTCTTACATGATTCGGTACACCAACTATATGTCTAATTGTTTTAGGATTAATATTTTGTTGATTAGAAACATCCATCATCTTTTCAGCGTACTCTTCTTTTCTATATGATCCGTATCCAAGCGCAAATCCTTCAGGATAGGTTAAAGAATTCCAACTTTCATCAACTTCGCATGTGTCATTAAAAAAGAAGCCGGCTTCTGGGTGTTTTTTAGCTGCTTTATAAAGGTCTTCAGTGCACCATGGAACTAATAAATCATCATGGTCTAATTCTGCTAAAATAAAACCCTTTGACATAGCGCAGCATCTCCATTTAACTTCACCGATATTTCCACCACTTTTTTCTCTAAAATCATAAAGACGTACCCTAGGATCTTTTGCGGCAATAGATTCGGCTATTTTTAATGTTTTACCGCCATCCGTAGAATCATTTACTAATACCCATTCCCAATTACCATACGTTTGATTTAGTAATGATTGATAGGTATTGAATAGCTTTTCGCCAGTATTGTATATTGGAGTAAAATATGAAATCATTGAACTGTCTTCTAATCCATCTGGGTTCAACATACTTTCCATCGAACATTGGTATGCGGTCTGACCAACATCTCCAACTGAGACTTCATTATTAAGGTTTAACCATTTTCTACGGAATTGAAGTGACATATTTGCCATTTCTGGAAAGTTTTCCCAAGATTCTCCTCTGGTTATAATAACATCTGGTTTAAATGAAGCTAATGTTATTGCAATATCTTTATCGCTCTTTAAGTACTTAATTTCCAGGCCATCATCTTCATAATCTAATATTTTAAGTGATTTTAATTCAGGCTCATCATCCCCAACATACAATACTTTAGGAAGTTTTGCTTTTGATTTTTTCTGTAAGTAATTGTAATGGGATAACGTTAATTCAGTAAATGTAAACCATTCGGGGTGCTCGTCATGAATTGCACCAATAAGTATTCCATCTGCACGATAATCAGGTAAATATGTATATCCATATTCATTATAAACATCGGTGCTAATAATATATTGAGCTAAATCTATACATTGTACCTTTGTGTATTTAGGAGCTGCCTTTCTATATGTTAAACCGGTAAAATCTTTTCCATCAACATTCTGTGAAACTACATGAACTTTTTTGTCTGGATTCTCTAATGAAGATTGTAAAACATATTCATAAAAACCTTCATGGATAATATTGTCGTCATCTAAAAAATAAACCCAACCCTCTCCAAATTTTGAAATTATGACAGAACACTGCGGATATAACATTCCTGTGGAGTCTCCTTTTTCAAAATGGTATGTTGTTGAATCATCTTTTAAATCACATAGTAATTCTGCATCAATATCTTTAATATTTTTAGTGTCAAATACTATGTGCCAATTAATTTTGCATCCGCTTGGAACATTATTAAAAACAGATTCTTTAACGTTTTTTAAATTCTGCAGACGAGTAGCTCGAGTTATTATATTAATTTTCATACTAATTATATTATAAAAATAAAATTAGTTTATATATTTTGGTACTTATTTAGATGCCATGCTTGATTCGGTTAAAAAGCATACTCTTCATTATTGGCGCCATGCAATCATTGTGCGGGGGTAATGAAGTTTTGAATTTTGTATCGAATCTAAAAAATCTATAAGAAGTACTTTCTAATTCTGATTTTTTGATAAACTCAGAAATCCCTTTGATTGAATTTTCTAGTTCTTCAACCTTCTTTAAATTAAATTCACTCCAATTTATTTTAAAAGATAAAGGTTCTATATAAGAATAGACGTGGATTTTTTGATTTATATTATCGATATAAAAAATGTACCCTTTAGTGTTGAGGTGCTTTTTTTCTGGAATCTCAGTAATTGTGCACTGCGATTCTACAAGTCTCCATTTATCTCTAATAATTTTATATAAACCTTCTAGTTTTTCAATTGCAGTATCGCAAACATCATACATTGTGTTAATTCCATCACTTTCCTCTGGATATTCATATTTTAAGGACAATGTATCAACATCGATTCCGGTGATTATTCTTGTCTTGCTTTCAATTTCGTCTTTTCCGTATTTAATATTGTATAGCTTTTCAAGTTCAGTCTCTACCTCTAAAATAGCAGAATACAAGCTATTAGTAGCAATCAATTTTTTAATTTTATCGATTCCTGCTAGTAACTTGTAATATTTTAACTCATAGTCATGAGGTGGCTCTGTTAGCCAGTTTGGTTCAAAGACGTTCATACCTATATTTATCTTAAGTATAATAAATTATATAGGTATTTTTGTTTTATATTACTATAATCTAGGACTTAGTTCTTTTAGTCATACTGCTTTGTACTCGACTAGTAGTTTTTCTAGGATTAATAGTAGTTAGTCCCCATTGTAGAATAAACCAACTTGCCTCTTTTTCAGCGGCAGCTTTTGAAATTTTAAGCACTTCTCGTATTCTTTCAATAGAATATTTAATAAATGCCTCTTCTTTCTCTGGAGTAGTTTTATAATCCATATACCATGATGGATTTGTTTTAACATCCTCATACGTTACTCCGTGGTCTTTAAGTTGATAGTTAATCAATTCAACAAAAAGTTCTCTTTGTTTTTCTCGGTTTGTCATAATGAAATTAATGAAATAAATGTATTTTTATCGTTTAGTCTTACAAAATCAGTATAAGATATATCCACTAAGTATGAATCTTTAAAGTATGTCGGAGATATAGTAACTGGGTAGGTTTCTGCATCTAATTTTCCTTTAATTATTTTATCTAAATATTCAAGTTCTCCAGAATGTACGTAAAAATAGATTTTCATTTATTTTCTAGATTTTGATTTAACTGGATTAATAATCTCGTCGATTATACCATACTTAAGTGCCTCTTCGGCGTTTAACCATAAATCTCTAGTGGCATCTGCCATTACTTGTTCTGGTTTTTTATCACAATAAGAACCCAATAAATTAAATAGTTCTTTATTTACTTTTTGCCATTCTGCCCAGTCGATTTCGGCGTCTTGAATATTCCCACTGAATCCTCCTGATGATTGGTGTAACATAGTTGTTGAGTGTCTTAGTGAACTTCTCTTGCCTTTAGTTCCAGCACCTAATAATACTGAACCCATCGAAGCTGCCATTCCAGTGTTAACTGTTTTGATATCGGATTTAATCCATTCCATAACGTCGACCATCGAAAGCCCGGATTTAACTGAACCTCCAGGACTATCAATATGCATGGTTATATCTCGATCATCCGTACTATCTAAAAACATTAATTGAGCTTGTACTATTGTAGACATATTGTCATTAACAGGTCCTGCAACCCATAATAATCTGTCCATCATCAACCTTGAAAATATATCCATTTGAGTAGCTCTTAATTGTCTCTCTTCTAGAATATAAGGTGTCATTGATGATTCAATTTGATTTTTATAGTAGTGCACGTTCATTGAACTTATGCCCTTGTCTAGCATTGCGTATCTTTCGAATTCTTTTCCGTGATTCATTATAGTTTCTTTAATAGTTTTTTAATTTGCGTGCATCTTTCATATTTTTCATGAAAGGTATAAAATTCTAGGCTTTTTAATATTGATTGTTTATACGAACTCTTTGGAAGTTCTGCGTGTTGAATAGCTCCATTTTCATATATAAAATAACAGAGCAGGGTTTCATCGCATTCTTTTTTAATATTCATCTCGATAAAATCGACGATTCTATCATGGAATTCAAAATCGCCCTTGATTGAATCGAAATTCTTTCCATTAATATAGAATTCTGGAATATTTAATTTGGGTTTCATGCACTCAATCATATCTCTCTTATATTAAGATATTCTGATAATATGTTAATATATGTTTCTTTAGTCAAGACGTTATCTATCGTATCGTTTATATTATTTATCATCGAAATTCCATGAGAAGTCAAATGCATTATTCCATTTTCAATATTGAAAAGCGGTTCGGTTAACTCCATTGAGTATTGTTTTTCATGAAGAGGCTCATTAACAATTTTTTCGGCTAGTTCAAAATGTCTTTCGTAAAAATGAATGTTATCAGTGTAGTGGTGATATACTCCAAGTTCTAATTCAGGATAGGTTGATTTTAACCAAAGATAAACATGTTGGTGAACGAATGCAAAGAATGGCGCATCAAATGTAAGTCCATAAAATATATCATTAGAACGCATTTGAACTTTCATATCTAGCTTGTCGCGTCTAATTGAAAAGTTCAGGTACATAGTACATACAAAATCTTTGTTACCTTCAAACTGATATTTTGGCTGATTTAAGAAAGCAATTGCTTGGCGAGTGTTCTTGTCTGCTTTAAGAGAGTTAACAACCCATTGTAATTGTTCTCCGAAAAGAAGAGAACCGTAATTTGAATTAATTTCGTTTGTTCCAGGATTTGTTATGTTTTTCCAAAATCCAGAAAACTTATTAATGTAGTCAATATCGGTATCTTTATTAAGATACCATGCTAATTCACCGGCAAAATACTTCCAATTGAATTCTCTACTTGTAAAATTAGCAAATGGTTCTTTTGGATTAATTTGATATCCAGCGTATAGTAATTCGGTTACTTCAAGGTCTCTTGGTTTAGAGACCTCTCCGTGAATTTTTATATCTGAGATTATGTGTTTGAATTGGTGTGAAAAGGTTTTCATATTTCTAATTTTATTATATTATATGATTATTTTACAGAAAGTTTCTCATCTCCTTTTTTATGAGATATAGTGTATGCTTTATTTCCTTTAACAATTTCTTTGGCTAATATACCATCTGCTAATAAGTCTTCAACATATGTTTGAATTGCTCTTTTAAGAGGTCTGGCTCCATATTGTGCATCATATCCATGTTCTGCTAAAAATACTACTGCAGTTTTTGCAATTTTAATAACATAATCTTGCTCTGCCATTCTTTCAATTACTTTTTGAATTTCTATCTCTGCAATTTTAGCAACATCTTCTTGTTTTAATCCATCAAATAGTACTATTTCATCCAGCCTATTTAAGAATTCTGGTGCAAATTTGTTTTTAAGTTCTTTTCGGATAACTGTTTCCATTTCCATTTTATGGGAAGCAGTAGAACTTGAACTTGAGAATCCAATTCCAGCTCCAAATTCTGCAACTCGTTTTGCTCCAACATTACTTGTCATAATAATGATAGTATTTGTAAAGTCAATAGTTCTACCAAGAGTATCGGTTAAACGACCCTCATCCAAAACCTGTAATAAGACATTAAAAATATCTGGATGTGCTTTTTCAACCTCATCAAATAATACTACAGAATATGGTTTACGTCGGACTTGCTCTGTTAACTGTCCACCATCCTCATGTCCTTCATATCCTGGAGGAGAACCAATAAGTCTACTTACATTAAACTTTTCTTGGTATTCTGACATGTCGATTCTAATTAAGGAATCCTCGCTTCCAAAATAATATTCAGAAAGGGCTTTAACAGTTTCGGTTTTACCGACCCCAGTAGGTCCGATAAACATAAATGAACCAATAGGTTTTTTAGATGAACTTACACCAGTTCGGCTTCTTTTAATAACTCTACATAGACCTTCAACTGCAGTATCCTGTCCGATAATCATCGATTTTAATTCATTTTCCATATCAATAACAATTCTACTCTCGTCATCGGTCATTCTTGTTACCGGGATTCCAGTAGATTCTGAAATTACTTCAGCGATATCTTCATAAGTTACTGCCTTCTTATTTAAACGGAGAGTCTCCTCCCATTCTTTGGTTCTTTTTGTTATGTCTTCTCTTTTGCTTATTTCAAGGTCTCTTAATTTTCCGGCTTTTTCATAGTCCGTAGAATCTGCTGCTTTTAATTTTTGGGATTTTAATTTATCAGCTTCAATTTCAAGTTCTTTAATAATTTCTGGGATTTTTACCTCTTTTAAATGCACCTTTGCCCCAGCCTCATCCATAACATCAATTGCTTTGTCTGGTAATTCTCTTTGAGTAATGTATCGGTCAGATAACATTACGCATGCTTTAATAGCATCAGGAGTATATGATACTGAATGGAAGTCTTCGTAATTTGGTTTGATTCTATCCAATATTTCAATAGCATCTTCAAGAGATGGTGGGTCTATAAAGATTTCTTGGAATCTTCGGGTAAGAGCTCCATCTGTTTCAATATTTTCACGATATTCATCGATTGTTGTAGCACCAATACATTGTACTTGTCCTCTTGCCAGAGCAGGTTTTAAGATATTACTCGCATCTAATGAACCACTTACACCACCAGCACCTACAATTGTATGAATCTCATCAATAAAGACAATAACGTCCTGGTTTTCTTTAAGTTCATCAACGATATTTTTCATTCGTTCCTCAAATTCTCCACGGTATTTTGTACCTGCAACCACATTGGCTATATTAAGGGCGATTATACGTTTATTAAGAAGAGTCATTGCAACTTTCTTTTCAACAATTCGCTGGGCAATTGCTTCAACCAGGGCAGTTTTACCCACACCAGGATCCCCTAAAATAATTGGATTGTTTTTCTTTCTACGAGAAAGGATTTGACATATTCTATAGACTTCCTTTTCTCGTCCGATGATAGGGTCAAGTTTCCCATCCGCCGCTAGTTTAGTTAAGTCCTCTCCAAATTGGTCAATGAATGGGGTATTTGTTTTCTTGGTCATATTGTGTAGATTAATTTATTATGATAGTATTATAATATGCGCGGATCCCTGCTATGAATGGGATTATCTAATATTATTAACAGAACGTTGAACACATTCAGGACATAGTGATGCGGTGGCTTCAGGACTTACAATAGTCCAGTTCTCACATGGTCCGCCTTCAGGCCCGTATTCTGCCCATTTACTCGATTCTGGTTCTGAATTTTGACAAATCATCGATACGACCTTACGGCCTTTAACTTCGGTCTCTTTAGTTTTCCACATAGTATATTTATTTTAGATTTATATTGAGAACTTTGGGTTTGTTTCAGGGTAGACTTAAAGAACCTTTGAGTTGAGTGAAAATTTTTTATTTCTGTAATTCTGACCCGGTCCACCCTCCTATTGCGTGGGAAAATTTGGGTTTCAATCGCAAAAAAATGGATAAAATCCACCAGAACGATTGACCCGTTGAGGCCGTTTGAGGTCTTCAAAGTACCATTGAGGGACTCTAAATACCATTGGGCGACCCCTCTAAATACCCATTAGACCTCCATCCGTCACATGACACTGACCGCCTTTTTAAAAGTATCAGAGTTTGTGTGTCCCTTCTCCATATCCTCTATGTAATAACGGCGATATCGCTATAGGGGTTTTTAAATATCGTATACTATTAGATAGAATAGTTCTCTCATTATTAGAATCCCTACAGCACGCCCCCACCCCGCCCCCTTTGGGACCCATAGGACTGGAGTGCCTCTTTTTGTTTCTATAGGAATTTTTTGGGATCTTTAAGGGCATGGAGTACCTCAGATGGGTGAGAGATTGGTGTGTCCCTCCTCCTTTCACCTTTGAGACTTGGACACCTGTTATATTCCTATAGGACCCATTTGTTTCAATGGGTTCTACTTATTATCACAGTACACTTCGTGCCTGACACAGTACCCTCAGGTCAATCTGAGCCAACCATCTCCCATTGGTAACGGTCTATTGGTTTATTATAGTCCTTAGGGGTTTCTAGTAACGGTTATTGTTCTATCGGTCCTGATTGGTATTTTGGGGCCACTCCGGATCCGGGTATTTTTTGGGTAGGGGGCAACATTGAGACTTTGGGGGTGGCGGTAGGACCATTGGCTACCATCGGAGAGCCATTCGAGGACCATT
>Ga0209353_10001140_pt1 | contig 15284 bp, 16 predicted proteins | sample LauGreSpBDMM15SD_2_FD_187561 | JGI IMG/M metagenome (GOLD analysis project Ga0209353, IMG submission 187561) | Freshwater lake microbial communities from Lake Michigan, USA - Sp13.BD.MM15.SD (SPAdes) (version 2) | ecosystem: Environmental > Aquatic > Freshwater > Lake | place: Lake Michigan...
CGACTAACTTAACAGCACAACAACTTAATGTTTCTGGTATTAGTACTTTAGGAGTCACAAGTGCGACTAACTTAACAGCACAACAACTTAATGTTTCTGGTATTAGTACTTTAGGTATTGCAACAGCAACAAGTCTTGTAGTATCTGGTATCACTACAGTATCTGCCGGTAGTACTGCACTCCCATCAATAACTCCATCAGGGGACAATAATACCGGAATATTCTTTCCGAGTGCTGATACTATTGGTGCATCTACTGGTGGCACCGCAAGAATTACAATTGATTCCAGTGGTAATCTTGCTGTTGACACAAATACACTTTACGTTGACGCGACTAATAACCGAGTTGGCGTTGGGACTACGACACCTAGTGGGCCAATCCATGTTACGGCTAGTTCAGACGGATTTGTCTCTCATACGTTTTCAAATACCAGTAACGGGTCATCAGCCATTAATCGTATTCAAATTGGCAATGACGCTAGTGATGGCAGTGGGCAGATTGTTCTCTATGGTTCACAGTACACCACACTGGCAAACATTCTAGATATTACTAATGCTAATAACGCAGCTATACGGCTGCTAACGAACAACACTGAGCGGATGCGCATCCGTGGAGATGGCCTGTTTGAAATCAAGGGTGCTGGTACTGCTGGCAGTAGTCCTGCATTTAGCGTTAACCAAAGCGCACCATCTAACAGTTTCTTTATAGACTCCGGAGGGAAATTAGGTCTGGGGTCTAGTAGCCCTTTATATCCCTTAATGATTTTTCGTCGGGCGGGTTCCACAATCACAGAACCATTACTTAACTTACAATCGCAAAACAGCGGCGTTGACGGAGATAGTTTTATTCTTTTTGGTACGCAAACCGCAAACTGGTCGGCAGGCGTAGACCAAGCCGACTCTAATAAATTTAGAATTGAACCATCCACAACACTTGGTGCAGCAACGGGATTAACAATAACAACCGCAGGCAACTTTGGGATTGGCGCGACTGGGCCTGGGTACGCGCTAGACGTTGCCTCTGCTGACACCACTGCAGGGAATGCACTACGCCTTCGTCAGAACGCTACTGCTGCTGCTGCTGGCATACAATTCACTGATGCTGGGGCCACTACACAACATGGGGCTATCATATCAGATTCTTCTAGTAATCTAAAATTCGCGACAGGCAATACAGTAAAAATGTCCCTGGACAGCTCCGGGAGACTGTTAGTTGGCACGCCTACTGCGCGTGACAACTTCTTTAACGCAGCGTCTGGAAATGCTTGGCAGTTTCAAGTAGAAGGAACTGACTATAAAAATAGCTGTGCTTCTTTCATTTCAAATACAACATCCACTGGTGATGGCCCACATTTAATCTTAGCTAGATCCAGAGGCCCTGCTGTTGGATCTAATGCAGGTGTTAGCTCAGCCAGTGGGGGAGACTCACTTGGGCTTATAAGTTTCCAAGGTGCAGATGGATCCAAGTTTGTTCAGGGCGCAAAAATTGAAGCTTTAGTAGACGGCACCCCTGGCGCTGCTGCCATGCCTGGCCGCCTAGCGTTCTTTACCACGGCAGATGGCTCGCCTAGTCCTACGGTGCGGATGACGATTAAGGCGGATGGCCGTGTAGGAATTAATACCATAACGCCTAACACTACGCTTGAAGTTAATGGTACTGTTACAGCAACAAGTATTGTTGTTGGTAGTGTGGTTACGATTAATGCATCAGGTATTAATGCTACTACTGGTATTGTAACTGCAACTACATTCCAATCCACATCAGACATAAACCTCAAAGAGAACATCAAAACAATAGAAACTTCTCTAAATACAGTATCTCAACTTCGTGGAGTTACCTTTGATTGGAAGAATACTCATCAAGCATCTATAGGTGTGATTGCACAAGAGGTAGAACAAATACTACCAGAACTTGTGAGTAGTGGTGAGAATAAGACCGTGAACTATAATGGTCTGATTGGTGTATTAATAGAAGCAATCAAAGAACAAGAAGTTCGTATTCAGGAATTGGAGAGAAAAGTAAATGGCCAGTAACTTTAATTCACCAGAAGGAAACCTGGAGGAGCATTTTGTAGATGAATATTTTTTAATAGACCAATATATTGGTGATACCTTATTGACCTGGGGTTATAATGGTAATGGAGCACTTGGAGATAATACTACTACCGATAGAAGTACTCCAGTCACCACACTTACCGGTGGTACTAACTGGAAACAAGTGAGTACTGGTGGTTATCACACTGTAGCAATCAAGACCGATGGAACTCTCTGGACCTGGGGTAATAATACTTATGGAAGTCTTGGAGTCAATGATACTGACCATAGATATACTCCAGTCACCACATTTGCCGGTGGTACCAACTGGAAACAAGTGAGTGGTGGTAATGTTCAAACAGCAGCAATCAAGACCGATGGAACTCTCTGGGTCTGGGGTAATAATGGTTATGCACAACTTGGAACCAATGATACTACGCAAAGAAATACTCCAGTGACCACATTTGCTGGTGGTACCAACTGGAAACAAGTGAGTATTGGGGAAAATCATTGCGTAGCAGTCAAGACCGATGGAACTCTCTGGAACTGGGGTCAAGGAGTTCATGGAAATCTTGGAACCAATGGTATGACCGATAGAAGTACTCCAGTGACAACCTTTGCTGGTGGAACTAACTGGAAACAAGCATGTGTTGGGACTCGTTTTTATACTATGGGTCTTAAGTCTGATGGAACCTTATGGACTTGGGGGAGCAGTCCTTACGGTGGGATGGGAGATAATAATGCATCACAAACTGCCCGGTCTTTTCCAAATACAGTATTTGGAGGTCATAGTAACTGGAAAACAGTAAGTGCTGGTGGGTTTCTTTATGGAACTACTGCAGCAATCAAGACCGACGGAACATTATGGATTTGGGGTCTAGGGCAGTCGGGTGAACTCGGTATTAATGATACAGTAAATTGGGTAAAATATACTCCAGTCACCACATTTGCTGGTGGAACTAACTGGAAATCGGTTTCGATTGGTTCAGGCAGTAGTGTAGATGGTTCAGTAAAAGCAACCAAGACCGATGGAACTCTCTGGACCTGGGGTAATAATTCTAGAGGACAACTTGGAACCAATGATGTTATATATAGAAGTACTCCAGTCACCACATTTGCTGGTGGTACCAACTGGAAATCGGTTTATGGTGGTACTGGTGGATACGTTTGTGCAGCAGTCACATCAGGCACAGACCCGACCTTCTTTGTTTCATAAATACTCCAAGACATTTGAATAATATGTACGCACTCGTAAATGGACAAGAACTACTGTTAGGTCCAATCGGATTTAACTATAGAATGATTAATGATGAACTGGAAGAACTTGAGTTATCTCATAGAGTATCCACTCAAGATTATGCATCAGTTCCTATAAGTATTACAGATACGGTCAAGATACTACCAGCACGAAATGATATTCCAGACCACGACCCAAGATTTGAGACAGTATCTCAATTCAGTCATAGTATTACAGAAACCGAAGTTGTCTTTTATTATATAAAAAGAGATAAGGATTTAGAGCAAATCAAAACTGAATATAAGACACAAGTTGCACCAGAGAGATGGAATAGAGAGAATAGTACAGTCACTGTTACGATTGCTGATGATGAGATTACAGTATCCACAAGTAGAGATAATAGACTTGCACTGGTATCTAAAGTAGTATCGGGTGATGGTCCTTATAACTTTAAGTTTAATGATGGAGTATGGGCAGAGATTACAAAGACTGACTTACAGAACATTATTACTGCGATTGATGTAAAGGTACAGGAAGCATTTGATTGGGAGCTTGCAAAACTTGCAGAGATTGATGCTACAGTAAGTAAAGAAGATGTTTATGCAATTGAGATTGCTGTTCCTGTAGTTAGACCAGAGTTTCCAGGATTTGAGAGAGGACTGATACCAAATGCCTAATCCAGAAGTCGTCACGAATTTTAAGGATAGTGATGGTGTTGATTTAGGTAAGAAACTGATTAGTAAAGATTATTTGATTAGTGTTTATCCACAGATTGCAAACCAACTGATAACTCCAGAGTTATGGACTTGGGGTCGTAATGCTTTTGGACATCTTGGAACCAATGATACTATCAGTAGAGCAACTCCGGTGACCACACTTGCCGGCGGTTCCAACTGGAAACAAGTTGATTGTGGTTATCAGCAAACAGCAGCAATCAAGACCGATGGAACTCTCTGGACCTGGAGTTATAATGCTAATTTACAACTCGGAACCAATGACAGTACGCAAAGACTTACTCCGGTTCAAGTATTTGGTAATCATACCAACTGGAAACAAGTGAGTGCTGGTATTTATATAACTGCAGCAATCAAGACCGATGGAACTCTCTGGACCTGGGGACGTAATAATGAGGGAGGACTTGGAACCAATGATACTACCGATAGAGCAACTCCAGTTACCACATTTGCTGGTGGTACCAACTGGAAACAAATTTCTGTTGGAGTAATTAACGTTGCAGCAATCAAGACCGATGGAACTCTCTGGACCTGGGGTAATAATGATAATACAAATCTTGGAATCAATGATACTACCAATAGAAATACTCCAGTGACCACATTTGCCGGTGGAACCAACTGGAAACAAGTGAGTAATGGAGATTCTAGTTGTACAGCAATCAAGACCGATGGAACTCTCTGGACTTGGGGTCTTAATAGTGCTGGAGAACTTGGAACCAATGATACTAACAATAGAAGTACTCCAGTGACCACATTTGCTGGTGGAACCAACTGGAAATCTTTACATTTTTTTTATCGACATTGTGCAGCAATCAAGACCGATGGAACTCTCTGGACCTGGGGTAGTAATGGTGAAGGACAACTTGGAACCAATGATACTACCAATAGAGCAACTCCAGTGACCACATTTGCTGGTGGTACCAACTGGAAACAAGTGAGTAATGGTGTTCACACAGCAGCAATCAAGACCGATGGAACTCTCTGGACCTGGGGACGTAATAATGAGGGACAACTTGGAATCAATGCTAGTGGAAATAGAAATACTCCAGTGACCACATTTGCCGGTGGAACCAACTGGAAACAAGTTGGTTGTGGTATTGATCATACGGCAGCAATCAAAACATCAGATGATTTAATCGGCATCTAAATAGTCTAAATCACATTATGATTATAAAATGAACCCTCTTGAGTTAATCACAAAAACCTTATATTCTTTTAATGAGAAAGAACTTACAACACAAGTTCTTGATGCATTTGGAAAACGAGCACAGACATTCTCCCAATACGATGAGATTGCAAAATATTTCTTTGAGTTTAGAAACTTTCCCAGTGCAATAGAATATGGTGAAAGAGCACTACAACTTGCAAAATCAAAAGAAGAAAAATATACAACAGCAAAAAACCTGATTAATGCTTATAATCAATCAAATCATCCAGAGAAGGCAATCACTCAAATCTCAAAGATTAAATCACAAAATCCTCAAGATACTGAACTTCTATTAGAAGAAACCTTTGCATATTCTGCGATTAATCAAAAAGAAAAATCAGAAAAACTACTCTTCAATCTTATCAAAAAACCATTACCAGAAGAAATAGAAAGAAAAGCATATCATAATCTATCAGGGCATTATTTTCGTAAAGATGATATTCATACAGGACTACACCATTTCCTCAAAGCAGGAGAAGTAGAGGCATATAAGAACCGAAAACTTCCTACTTTCTCAAAGTGGGATGGAACAATCACAGAAAATCAAACTATTGTGATTGATAGTCAGTGTGGTGCTGGTGATGAGATTATTCATATAAGATTTATGAAGCATCTCAAAGAACTTGGAATGAACCCAATCTGGACTACAACCAGAAAGGACATACAGAAACTCTTCCAATATAATGGATTTCATACTGAGCTTGTTTGGGATAATCCAGAGTTTCCAAAAAACTCAAAGTGGGTATATGCTCTTGCTCTTCCTTATCATCTCAATCTAAAAGTGAAAGATTTGGGACAAACTTCATATCTCAAACCATTACCAGAAAAAGAAGAACAATACTCTTATCTAAAAGAAGATATAAACTATAAGATTGGAGTATTTTGGAACTCGGGTTCTGGTTTTGAGCAGGCACATTTTCGTTCCATAGATACGGAACCATTATTTGATACACTCTCAAATACAAAGGCATCATTATACTCATTACAACTACCAGACCAAACACCACCAGAAGGATTTAATATAAAGACCTTTGATATTCCAAATCGTGATTTTACAGATACATATTCACTTGTATCTCAAATGGATTTGGTGATTACTTCCTGCACTTCTATTGCTCATATTGCTGCATCACAAGGTAAAGAAGTTTGTGTCTTTACGCCGATTATGGAGTATTATGTATGGACAAGTTCTACTGGTAAGTCTTGGTGGTATGGTGATAATGTGCATTTATTCAAGCAAAGAAACCCAAGAAACTGGAATGAACCACTCAAAGAACTGAAGGAGTTTCTAAGTGGTAGAGGAATATAACCTTTCTTTTCTCAACCTAAATACTATTAGAAACACACTTTTACGAATAGAAACTGCTTCTCACGGACTTGTAACAAAAGGTGTTTCCAATTATAATCACGGAATGCCTGTTCTAGCGTATCCAGAATTGACTGGATTGCGAAATATTCTGAAACAATATGTTAGACTATATTGTATAAAATATAATATTCCACCTCTAAAGTTTATCAATAGTTGGTTCAATATTTCACAAGCAGGAAATAAACTCAAGGCACATAAGCACGAAGAAAGTGTTATTAGTGGAGCATTTTATATTTCTGGAAGTACTTCACTGATTTTTCCAGAAGCATCAGTCAAACCTTATTCTGGATTATTAGTTCTCTTCTCAAGTGATTTGGTTCATTATACAGAAGAAGAAACAGAAGAAAGAATTATTATTAGTTTCAATACAGATTACTTATGAAATTTTTATTTTTAGTTGGTTCGGCACTCAAACATTTTCATGAAGATAAGTTTAGTGCTTATGATGAGCAAAAAAGATTTGAGCAAACTTTAGAAACTATTGAGTGTATTCGTAAGAAAGTTCCGGAGTCTTATGTGGTTTTATTTGAGTGTTCTTCTAAATCAATTGATGAAAACCAAAAAGATATTATCAAAGAAAAAGTAGATTTGTTTTTGGAGTTTTGTGAAGAACCAGCACTAAAACAAATCTATGAAAATCTTGAAGAAAGACCAGAACTGATTACTTACGGCAAATCACTATTAGAAACCAGAGGATTACTGAATACTCTTTATGTAATCAAAAAACATAATTTATTCAGTGATAGTCAAAGAGTTTTCAAGATAACTGGAAGATACTTATTGAACGATGATTTTGATATTCAAGATTATCAAAGTAAGTTTTTAGAAGGAAAGTATATTGTAAAAAGATACGAGTATCTTTCACAAGAAACAGAAAATTATGACGATAAAGAACTTGAGAATGTTTATTCTTATCTCTATGGAGCAAGTGGTATGATGGTGACTGGGTTATGGTCTTTTGATAGAATGTTATTTACTGAAATTGTAGAAGCACTTGAGAAAGCATTTGTTTATATTGAAAAGATGCTTCAATTTACTGCTGGTACTGATGTAGAACATTCACTTTATCGTTTTATCAATAAGAAAAACATTATTGATATTCCTAATCTTGGTCTTACGATGATGAAAGGAATGTCTGGTGAAAATGGTGGAGTATATCATACGTGAACATAGATTTAAAGTTATTCACTCAAAAAGAAATTATTGAGACATATGAAAAATATGTAATAAAAGACCAAGAATATTACCAAAAAGTAAATAAAAGGTATAAAAAATTAACAGAAAAACAAAAAGAAAGAATTGAAAATTCTGATTTTCCAAGAGTAGCATCATTATTTGATTTTGAAGATTGGATAAAAAAATATAATTTAAACAAAGTAACTAAATTACTTTCAACTTCCAAAGATGATATCGAATTAGAATATTTACAATTTGATTATCACGAGGTATGTGAATATGGAGGAGATAATGAAAATGATCTTCATACTTTAAATTTAAATAAAAAAGATTTTGATTTCATTATTTTCAATCAAACTTTGGAACATTTATATAATCCCTTCATTTCTATGAAAAATTTATATGATCATCTAAATCCTGGAGGATATTTATATACTACAGTCCCAATTATTAATATTCCCCATATGCTTCCATTTCATTTTTGGGGAATTACTCCACTTGGACTTTGCATGTTAAGTAAAAGTGTTGGTTTTGAAGTTCGTGAGTGTGGTTACTGGGGTGGATATAGTTATCTTGGATATATATTTACTTATGGAGAGTGGCCAAAACACAATGTAATGTTTAATCAAAATGGAGACATAGAAAATAATGAATTGTGCCAATCTCAGACTTGGATTTTAGTTCAAAAACCAATAGAATGACTAAATTTATAGATGCTTTTTTATTTTTCAATGAAGTTGAATTATTAAAATTTAGATTACAATACTTATCTGATGTTGTAGATTATTTTATAATTGCAGAATCAAATAGAACTTTTACGGGAAAAAGTAAAAAATTAATAATTCCAAAAATAATTAACTCATTTCCTCCAAAAATACTGAGTAAAATAATTTACATATTGGTAGATGATATGCCTTCTGGATTTGAATATCAAGATAATGAGGCAAGGGAAAGACATCAAAGATGTGGTTTGGATAAGGGAATATTAAAATTAAATCTTACTGATGACGATATTTTAATGATATCTGATATTGATGAAATTCCAGACAAAAGAAAATTAAAAGATTTAAAGTCTAATGGTGATTTTGAATTTTGTAATTTGGAATTTTATAATTTTTGTGGTTCAATAAACAATCAAATATTTTCAAAAGATGGAACCCCAGAGATGTGGTATTCATCTAAAATAATTAAATACAAATTTTATAACTTTTTAAATTTCAATCCACAAAATTTAAGGTATTATAGTCATTATCAAATAAATATTCCAGTAACTATCATACTAAAATGTGGGTGGCATTTTTCTTATTTTGGTGGAATTTCAAATATTAAAATTAAATTAGAAAATTTTTGTCATCAAGAATTTAATAATGATTTTATAAAAAATAATTTAGAAGAAAATTTAAAAAATAATAAAACTGTTCTTGGGGATGTTGCAAATAATAAAAGTTTTACCAGACCCTGTGATATAAAAATATTAGATGAAGAAATTATCAACGATAAAGAATTTTACACTTATTTAAAAATGATATGAAATTAGCAATCTTTTATCATATAGGTCAAATGGGAATGGGTGCTTTCATTTACCAACAGCAGATACATAGACTGTATGCTTCTGGTTTAATTGAAGAAGCAGATTATATTTATTTTAGTGTAAATGGAAGTCAAGAACTTTTTAATGTTCCTGATAAAGTAATAGTTAAGTATAATAAAAAGGAAGATTGGGGAACTGAAAAAACGACCTTATTAGCACTTAATGATTTTTGTAAAAATAATCCAGATTATAAAGTTTTATATTTTCATACCAAAGGAGCAACTAAAGATGAACTCTGCGTTCAGTCTTGGAGATTGATGATGGAATATTTTGTGATTGATAGATGGAAGGAATGTATAAAGTATCTAGATACTTATACTTGTGTTGGATGTCATTTGGGAACGATTGGGCCAAGTATTTGTGCTGATGGTTCTTTAATACCAAATGATAGGACTTATGCTTATATGGGGAACTTTTGGTGGGCAAATGCTTCTTATATTAATACAATAAAATCTAGATATATGGATTCTGATTGTAGAATGGAGAAAGAAAGATGGATTGGTGATAGTGATAGTTGCTATCCAAAAACTTTATATAATGATGTATTATTCGAACAAAATCCTTCTAAGTTTAATAATTATAGTTATTATTTCAAGGAGGATGATTATGTTTCGTGAGTGTGGAGAATGTACTGCTTGTTGTACCTGGTTAATGGGTGATGCCTATGGTTATGAGTTTGGAAATGGAAAGTCCTGTAAGTTCTTATGTGAAACTGGTTGTGATATTCATAGTGTTCGTCCTGGTTCTTGTATGAACTATCAGTGTGCCTGGACGCAGAACTTATTAGATGAGACAATGAGACCAGATAAGTGTGGTGTTCTTGCTTCTGTAGAAAAAAATGAGAACGGACAATATTTGAGACTTATACATCTTACCGAAACTATAAATAGTGATACACTGAAATATTTTAAGAACTGGAGTATGAAAATGAATACTTCTGTGCTCTATTTAAAAAATAATCACTGGGAAATACTATAATGCCTACTTTTTATAACTTTAAGCAAGACGGAAATACCCATTCATTTGATGATGTCTTTATATCTGCAGATGCCTTTAGACAAGGTAATCTTTGGGTTTGGGGTCGGAATAGTTACGGATCACTTGGAATCAATGATAGTGGGTCTAGAAGTGCTCCGGTGACCACATTTGCCGGTGGTACTAACTGGAAATCATCTTTTAGTACTGGTGGTCAAACAGAAGCAATCAAGACCGATGGAACTCTCTGGGTTTGGGGTTATGGTGGTTATGGAGCACTTGGAGATAATGGTGGTGGAAATAGAAATACTCCAGTGACCACCTTTGCCGGTGGTACTAACTGGAAACAAGTTTCTACTGGTGCAGCAATCAAGACCGATGGAACTCTCTGGGTTTGGGGTGGTAATAATGTTGGACAACTTGGAACCAATGATACTACGACTAGATATACTCCGGTGACCACATTTGCTGGTGGTACTAACTGGAAACAAGTTTCTACTGGAAGAGGAGTACGAGCAGCAATCAAGACCGATGGAACTCTCTGGGTTTGGGGTGGTAATAATGGTGAGGCACAACTTGGAAACAATGATACTACGGCAAGAAGTGTTCCGGTGACCACATTTGCAGGTGGTACCAACTGGAAATCAGTTTCTTGTGGTTTTTATCACAATGCAGCAATCAAGACCGATGGAACTCTCTGGGTTTGGGGTGCTAATAATGCTACATCAATTGGAATCAATGGTGGTGGTGGGAGTATAAGTACTCCAGTGACCACATTTGCTGGTGGTACCAACTGGAAACAAGTTACTTGTGGTTATCTTACCACTGCTGCAATCAAGACCGATGGAACTCTCTGGACCTGGGGTTATGATTATCTCCCTGGGCCTCCTGGGAATGCTGGAATATTGGGGAATAATATTTTCGGAGGTTCTAGAGCAACTCCGGTGACCACATTTGCCGGTGGAACCAACTGGAAACAAGTTACTAATAACGATTTATTTTCTTACAGTGCAACCAAGACCGATGGAACTCTCTGGATCTGGGGTCGTAATGCTTATGGACAACTTGGAATCAATGATACTACCGATAGAGCAACTCCAGTCACCACATTTGCGGGTGGAACTAACTGGAAATCAGTTGGTGGTTGTGCAGCAATTGAGTATATAGACCCAGTACTATGAAGCAGACTTTATTTTTTCTTTCTGGTCTTCCCAGAAGTGGTTCTACATTATTAGCATCGATTCTCAATCAACATTCACAAATACATACCACACCCACAAGTCCTCTTGCAGATTTATTATGTTTTATTGATGAAAGTTTCACAAAACTTGATGTGCAATATACCTATAATAAAGAACAAATACAAAATAATACTTATACTTCACTTCTATCAAACTTTTATAATTACATAGATAAACCTTATATTATTGATAAACATCGTGCCTGGTGTAGAAATCTGGGCTCTGTACAAAGATTTACTTGCACTTCTCCTAAAATCATTGCAACCAATCGTAGAGTATCAGAAGTTCTTGCTTCTTATATAACTCTTATAGAAAAGAACAATCAGTCTGATAATTTTATAGATAATCATCTCAATGAATATCATATTCCAATCAATACAGATAATAGACTTGAGTGTTTATGGAAAAACTATGTCTCTGACCCATATGCAAGTTTAGTATATGGTCTAACTCATTATCGTCAAAATATACATCTTGTGGATTATAATGACCTTACAGATAATCCAGAACAAGAACTCAATAAAATCTATGAGTTTCTTAATATAGAACCAGAGCCTCATAACTTTAATAATATTGCAAGTACTTGTAAAGAAGAAAAGGATGCTGCCTGGGGATTACATAATCTTCATACTATTCGTCCTAAACTACAAAGAATAAATAAATCACCAGAAGAAATCATTGGTGAAAAAAATACTATATTATATGATAAGTTTAATATATGATTGAAGTTTTTTTAAGACATTGTTATTACTCTCAAATACAAGAACAACCAAATAAAGAAAGACCAGATTGGTGGAATAAGGAAAAAGTATTTCATAACTTTAAGAATACTCTTAATCCAGAGACTACTCATTATACAATCATTTATGATGAGCACTATGGTAAGATAGAGAATACATTTCTTTCACAAGAAAAAGATGTTCATATTATCAGTGCAGGTGGAGAGGCAAAAAGTTTTATAATGACTCTTGATTATATTCTTTCACAGGACTTTGATGATGATACAATCATTTATTTTTTAGAAGATGATTATGTTCATCGTTCAGAATGGGATATTATTCTACAAGAAGGTTTTACACTTCCTGTTTCTTATGTGACTTTATATGACCACAGAGACAAATATACAGAAATGTATGCAGATTTGATGTCTAAAATACTGATTACAAATCATTCACACTGGAAACCAGTTCCTTCCACAACACAAACCTTTGCCGTAAAGTTTAAAACACTCAAAGAAGATAAAGAAATACATCAAAAATACTCAACAAATACCGAACCATCACAAGACCACGCAAAGTTTTTAGAACTCAATCAAAGAGGAAGACCTCTAATATCTTGTCTTCCCGGATATTCTACACATTCTGTAAAGGAATGGATTTCACCTTGTATTAATTGGAGCACTTATCTATGAATATTACACTTTATGCTATTTGTAAAAATGAAGAAGAAAATGTTGGGAAGTTTATTGAGAACTCAAAGAAGTTTTATCATACTGTTGTTGTTGATACTGGAAGCACAGACAATACAGTACAACTCTTAAAAGATGCTGGTATTGAGGTTTATGAGCATTCACAATCCGTAGAAGAGTTTGATTTCTCCAAGGCACGAAACCTTGCACTTTCTTATATAACAACCGACTGGGCTCTATCACTTGATTTTAATGAAGATGTGGATGAGTTATTTTCAGAAGGTTTTGAGGTCATCTCAAATGAGTTCAGCAAGTTTCATCATTTGAGATTTGATGATAATGAAACAGATGAACCTGTACAATCATTTGAGGTTCATACCAGATTTCATAGAACGAAAAACTATAAGTGGATAAATGCAGTTCACGAAATCCCATCCTTTGTCTCTACAGAAGATTTTCCAAATGAAGTTTCGGTAGATACAACGATTAAGATTACCAAGAAAATCAATAGAAGTATTGGTAAAGAACTCTTTTACCTCAATATTATAGAAAGAGAACTCAAAATTAATCCTAATAACTCTTATTATCTTTGGTTTGTTTTTAATCATTATTTTAATGTACGAAATACCGAAAGGACAATAGAATACGGACAAGAATATCTCAATCAATCAAAGTCATACTTTGATACTTTTAGAATACCAGTTCTTATTCGTTGTAGTCAAGTACTATTGAGTATTGGTGATTATCAAAAAGGTGCTAACTATGCATTTCATTCAGTTAGTGAAGCAATGAATCTGGGAGAACCTTATCTTTCACAGGCATTCTCTTATCTGTTTGAGGTATCAAAAAAACTGAACAACCCTAATATCACTATCTTTGCTTCTGGTTTTAATCCAGATACATTATCCTCACCAGAAAGACAGAATGCAATTGATACCATTAAAAATGAATTGAATTTATTAAAATATTTATGAATTATATTTTTGAACATGGTTTATGGGAATCTGATTTTTTTCTCAATGAAATTTTACCAAAAGGAAATACTGAGTATATAAAAACTGAAAATATTGAGAGTTCTCAAAATAAGTGTGATGTTTTTGTATTTTCGTGTAGACTTCATGATTTTTCAAATATTCAACATACAATACGAGCAATTAAACCTAAAATTATAATTATGGTTTCTGATGAGTTTTATCAAGAAAATAATTCAAACTATAATCAACTTGGAAATGATTGCGAATTATTCTTGAGGCAATATCACCATTCAATATATGAATATACACCGAATACAATTCACATCCCACTTGGTTATACAAATGGATGTAAAGTTTTTAAAGAAAATAAACATTTAAAATGGTCTTGGTTTGGTGAAATAAAATCTGATAGAAATGAGATGATAACACAATTTAATAATCTTAACCCAGGTTTAACTGGAAAATCTATATCAAAAGAATTGATGTGTAAAATTTATTCCCGATCCGTTTTTGTTCCTTGTGGTCGTGGAAACTCATCTTTAGATTGTTTCCGTCTTTATGAAGCATCTATGAATGGAGCAATTCCTGTAGTTGTTGGTTCAAATGATGAAATTGAATCTACATTTAAATACGAAGAAAATCCTCCTTGGATTTTTTCTGAAACTTGGAGTGAAGCAGTAGAAAAATGTAGGAATAATGAAATTAACTCTCAAAATGTGTTAGAATGGTGGAATAATAGGATAGAAAAAATTAGAACTCAAATTTTAGAAATATTATGAAAATAACAATTCCAATCTCTATAGGAGAACTTTTAGATAAAATTACGATTTTAGAAATCAAATCATTATTCACTAATAATGAATATATCTCAAAAGAACTTTGTGAATTAAATCAAATAAAATCCACTCTTACTCAATATACTTTAGAAGATGAAGTGAAACTGAAAGAAGTCAACCTAAAACTTTGGACTATAGAAGATAGATTAAGAGTTTTAGAAAAAGAACAAAGATTTGATGAAGAGTTTATAGAACTTGCTCGTAGTGTTTATATTACTAACGACTTAAGAGCAGCAATCAAAAAGAAAATAAATGAAGAAACACAATCAACTTATCAAGAGGTAAAATTATACTAATGACACTTCCCCAACTGGACCAAGACCTCCCCAGAACCCCATAGGACCTGCTATAATATATAAAGAATATCTATAAAAAAAATATGAATTTTGTTGTTTATTCCAAAGAAAATTGTCCGTATTGTCATAAAATTAAAACTGTATTAGAATTGACAGGAAGCGACTTTGTGGTGTATAATCTTAACGAACACTTTACCAAAGATCAGT
>Ga0209353_10001141_pt1 | contig 15276 bp, 10 predicted proteins | sample LauGreSpBDMM15SD_2_FD_187561 | JGI IMG/M metagenome (GOLD analysis project Ga0209353, IMG submission 187561) | Freshwater lake microbial communities from Lake Michigan, USA - Sp13.BD.MM15.SD (SPAdes) (version 2) | ecosystem: Environmental > Aquatic > Freshwater > Lake | place: Lake Michigan...
TGTTTGTTTTGTACCGTTATACGTGTTTGTTTTGTACCGTTATACGTGTTTGTTTTGTACCGTTATACGTGTTTGTTTTGTACCGTTATACGTGTTTGTTTTGTACCGTTATACGTGTTTGTTTTGTACCGTTATACGTGTTTGTTTTGTTAAATTATTTTTATTAAGTAATATTATAATGGACGAAACTCAGGAAAAATTTTCAAAGTATCTTGATTTACAAAAAAAATTAGTTGAATCAAGAAAACAACAACGCCAATTAAAAGAAGAATCAAATATTTTAGAAAAAGAAATTCGAGAATACATGACAAAAAATGATATGGATAGTATTTCTTTAAAAGAAGGTGATATTGTTTTATACGCTAAAAAAATTTCACAAACATTTAAACGTGAAACTATAATTGAAAAATTAACAACATCATTACAATGCGATGGAAGTAAAGCAGAAGCACTAGCTGATAATCTTCTTAAAAACAAAACATTTGTTTTAGAAGACAAAATAAAAGCTATTATTAAAAAACAAAAATAAATTAATTTTCTTCTAAATTTTCTTCTAAATCGTGAAATAATTGATGTTGTAATATATCTAATAATCGTATTAAGTTATTAGAATCTACATCGTAACTAATTAAATTTAACACATTTTCTTCACTTCGGTGAAGGTCATAATTCACAACTATTGGTAAGGCTTGTTGTCTATCGCTTCGCTGCCGAACAAATACATCACTAATGTCCAAGTCCAAGTCATTAGTTATGTATTGTGGGTAGACGTCAGTTGAATGTAAATCAGAGTTAGTATCTGTTAATATATCCAAGTTGTAATTTTCATCATCGAGAGCCCAAGTTTCAGAAATAAGAATTTCATTTGGTATAGTATATGTTTGAACGTATTCAGTTGCTGATACAAATTCCATTTTATTTGTAAAAATTTCATTAACATTTTTACAATGTAATTGTTTATAAACTATATCTTCACAATAACTTCTATATTGTTTTCTAAATTTATTTAACAAAATCAATGTTTGTTTGTATGGTAAAAAATCTAATAGTTCTGGATCATCCTTGCATATATTATACAATTGGTCGTAAACTTGAAATTTTATATCACAGAGTAATGATTTCAACATATGGTATACGTATGCACTTTTTCTAACAATATTTAATTTTTCAATACCTATTCGGTGTTCATTTATCATACAATCGCCTTTTTCGTGATTTGAGCAAACAGACTCATTGCATATATATTCAGGTATATAATTTTTAACAAAACTATCATTGTCAAATCTAAAACATCCATCTACCCCACCTAGACTCCAATGATCGTCTAACCCTCTAATAGGATATCCTATTCTACTACAAGAATAACATCTTTCTAAATTATGATGGGATAACCCATTACATTTTTCTGTTTTATATAAACTAATCTTGCATATACCACATATTATTTGATTTTGAATATTTTTCATTGTTGATAAAATTTGTTTAGTAGCTATTTCTATAGTAATCTCTTTATTCAAGTACAAGTATTCAGATTCATCAAAATCAAAATTCGTAGATTCATTTTCATCAAACCCCCATGAAACAAAACCTTTCGTGTCCTTATTAAAATAATAATTATATACATTGGGATTTTCATTTTCATAACTTGTTTTACATTCATAACAATGGTCTTGATAATAATGAATTACTTGTTTACAGCTAAAACAAAATTTTTTCAAACATTTTTCATTTTGAGAACATTCAACTATTAAATCACCAACACTTACAGTTTTAATAAGATTATTTTCAACTAAAACTTTAGCATTACATCTATAAACAGAAACATTTAATGGACATTTAACAATTGTAAATCCAGGAAAAGCGAATCTTTCAGCCTGAATTGTATAATTAATCCATTCACTTTCTGAAATACAAATCTTTTCAATACTATTATGATCAAATACATTTTTAAATCCTATTTCTGTCACACACTCTTGAAATGGATATGGACAACTAAAATGAGAATTATTTTCATTTATAACGTGATTTTCATAATTATTAACTAATTTACGCATACATCCTATACAAATATAATGCACTTTACAACAACTTAACACTAAAATTTCATCTGGTATAATACTATTTTTAAAATATCGTTTTTCTAAATCTAATAGGAGGAGATCTTTGGACGCGTTTTCGCGTTCTGTATCACCGAGTTTATTTATATAATACCATTCTGTAAAACAAACGCAGCAAGTTTTATTTGTATCAATACCTATTTGAAAAGTTCTTGCAAAATCTTCAGAAAAAACAGATTCTTCATTCATTATATAATAGTTACTTTTAAAAAAAGTAATTAAATAAATTAAATAAATGATAATTAAATAAATGAAACGTCTATAGACAGTACGGTATCAAACCTTATCGGCGTGTTAATAATATTCATATGACTATTATAAAATTCAAAACTAATCGTATTAATAATATAATTTTCATTATAAATATCATAAGGTGAATAACCTTGTGGAAATCTCATTACCCTACCAAAATCACTATCCGTAATTATATTTAAACATTGATAATAAGAAAAAGAAGAATCACTTGTATTATATTTTTTCAATTCTATATCATTTACAAATACTTTAACATATAAATCTTCAAAAATACAAATATTTGGAGGATTTTCCGTAACATATGTCGTATTATTTATATATTCCGACTTTTCAAAACCTAATATTTCCTGCAAACTACTAACACGCTGCTCATTTTTAGGATATTTATCATAAATAAAAGACATTCCAAACACAACATTTCTCTTAAATTTCTCCTTTTCATTTAATTCACAACTAAAAAAAATCTTGTTTTTAATTTTATGCAAATTAGAATGGAATTTGTAATCCTTATTTTTATTAATAGACGCATTATTAAACAATGTACTCATAACAATCAATAACTGATCAATTGAGTAATACCCTACCGGAATTGTTATTAAAACTTTATTATTTTGTTCGACCAAATACATTTTATTATTATATTCGTTTATATTATACATATTGTATAAAATATTAATACTATCTAAATTAATACTACCAACGTTTTCTATATTTAATCTATAATTATACCTACCAGACTGAACTACAGCGTGTTTGGAAAATAAATGATGAAAAACAGTAGATAATTCTATTTCTTGACTTTCGTATTTTTCTACATTTTTTAAATCACAAGATATTTTACTTTCACGAGCTTCACTTTCACGAGCTTCACTTTCACGAGCTTCACTTTCACGAGCTTCACTTTCACGAGCTTCACTTTCACGAGCTTCACTTTCACGAGCTTCACTTTCACGTTCTGTTCTTTCACGTTCAGATCTTACATCAGATGATTCTACCTTGTCGTCTATTTGTTCTGTAATGTGTGACTGATGTTTTTTATATAAATCATCTAAAATCAGATTTTCAAAACGAACAATTGTTATCTGGTTTAACAATATTAAAATTTGCTCTAAATCAACAGATTCTGTAGATTTCATTTCATTATATACATTTGCAAAATTATCTTCAAATATAAATGATTGCAAATCTATAATATTAGATTTATATATATCTATATGATTTATTACATATTTTTTGTAATGAGCATTGTTTTGTAAAATTTTTGTAATAATTAATTCAAATAAATACCCTGAATTTTTTTGAGAGATAAATACATTTTTAAAAGATTTAGTAATATCACTCATCTAACTTATAAGTATACAATTAAAATTTTTTTTTAATTTTACTTTAGTTAATTTTACTAAATATTGTGAAAATTAAAATTATTTAAAAATATGAGTTTTTAAATAATAAATGTCAAGTCTAAATCAATTATTTACATCTTTTATAAAAGGTATTGCAAAAACCACTGGTTCTTTAACTGTACTTTCAGTTGCAGCTATTTTGTGGCAACTATATACAAATGAAAATAACTTTCAGTCTACAATTATACCTTTTAAATCTCCTGAACTGAAAGCTGAACTGAAAGCTGAAGAAGCTGATTTAGAATGTAGTTTTATTGATTGTAATAATAATAATAATATGGAAAATGAAGGTACCTTTACCGAAGACTTCGATAAAAGGCAAGGTACCTTTACCGAAGACTTCGATAAAAGGCAAGGTACAACTGATCAAAGTTTTAAAAAAATTTTTGATAGGCTTTCACAATTATAATTAATGGCAGATGTACCTTGCCTTTTATCGACCTTCTGTTAATTACTTAAATACTTTTTTAGCTTTAAAGGCATCTTTAATTTCAAGTCTAGTATTCATTCCAATAAAATTGTTACTATGAATTTTATTTGGATCTTGGACATTTTCACACAAAGGTTGAAATCTATTAATATTAATTCCGCTATAATTACATGATTTATTTATTCTTGTATATTCAGGAATCAATTCACTTTTACCACAGTCATTTAAAGTAATATTAAAGTTAGATTGAAATGGCTTGGAAGGATTGTATTTTTCATCAGGGCATCGTGAGTTGAAAACATTTTGACCACGTAATTCACTTTCAACATCAACTGCATTTTGTGGAACACTTCTAAATGGATTTTGCATAAATGGTGAAGTACTATGATAACAAACTTCTTTTGACTCCATAACATTAGCATCTGTTAGTCTTTCAAATAAAGCTGCACTTTCTTGAGACTTTTTTTTTAAAGCACATTCGTCATATGCCGAACGAGTAAATGATGGATTTGACATATCGTTTATAGTATAACATTGAAAAAAAATAATTGTAAAAATTATTTAAAAATAAAAAAAATGAATTTAGTCTGTAAATATATTTATTTTATATAATCTTTAAAAAAAATTACATTAGGATTTTTGCTGACTAATTCAAAATTATGACTTTTTTTTTCATCGTATTAGAATACGTTTTATTAGAATACGTTTTATTAGCACCAGTTTTATCAGCACCAGTTTCGCCATTTGGTAGAGTTAGAGATATTTGCCCAACAAGGAATGGGGCAGCATATTCAGTAGATGGATTTCCAGGAACACCTTATTTAGTTAAACCATTTATTGAAACTTTTGTAAATCCGGTAGATATTCAAGCTCTTGGTACAGAATGTAGAAATGATAGTCATTGTATTAGAACATACGAAATTGATGTGAAAGAAGCTCAAAAACGTGCTTTTGATAATACAATTCCAGCCTGTAAAGCATTTCCTGGAACATGGTTTTTATCTTACAATGGTGATATTCCAGGTCCTACAATTAAAGTGCCAACAGGTCACGAATCACTAGTACGTTTTAATAATAAAATCAATTATAAAACTGGGTTTTTTAAACAATCGTATAGTCCTTGTTTAGCAAATGCTGGTAGAGAAGGACGTCCATTTAGCGTTCATCTTCACGGTTCTGCTAGTTTAGCTCCATATGATGGTTGGGCAGAAGATGAAACTTGTTTTGGTGAAACAAAAGATTACGTTTACCCAAATAACCGTCCTGTCACAGCTTGGTACCACGATCACGCTTTACATATTACTGCAGACAATGCTTATCTAGGTTTAGCTGGAATGTATCTTGTTTCGTCAAAACAAAAAGACGGGGGATGTGGAGAACCTTGGAATTTAGAAAACATTGAAGAAAAGTTGTTAATTTTAAATGACAAAGTATTAAACAACAAATGTCAATTACGAGCTGATATTCTTGGTGCTCATAAAAATAATTTGTATGGAGATATTAATCTTGTTTCTGGAATTCCATGGCCTAAAATGCCATTAGAACCAAAATGGTATAGATTTCGTTTACTAAACGCTGCTGTTTCTAGACCATACCTGGTCAAAATTAAAGACGATCAACTTAGAGACATCGGTCAAAACATTTGCAAGGTTATTGCAGCAGATGGTGGCTATAGAAATACACCTGTTCAATTTCCAATAAGAGGTCTTTTAATTAGTGTTGCTGAACGTTATGAAATAGTATGCGATTTTACAAATTTTAAAGGAAAATCAATGTATTTATGGAATGATTACGACCCTAAATCAATGAAAGATGTTCCATATTTTTGTAATAGTCATTTACTTGCAAATTTACAAATTGGATCTACTACAAGTCAACCAAATCCACCAGCTTTTCAAGAAACTAATACAGCTATTGAACCATTAAAACCAATTAATAAAGTCTTGAATCAAAATGACTTAAATACAGCTTTACAAATGGCTAATTCTGGACAGTTTCATCGCGAGTTTAAATTTGGTAGATCAAATGGACATTGGACAATTAACGGAGAAACTTGGGATACTATGAAAATTGCAGCTAGTAATGTTGGACAAAATACATGGGAACTATGGCGTTTTGAAACTGGAGGTGGTTGGTTTCATCCAATACATGTTCATCTTGTTGATTTTTATTTAATTAAACGAGAAGGAAGTACTGAAGGTGTTCGAACATACGAACATCTTTCTCCAAAAGATGTTTTCCATCTTGGACCTGGCAATACAGTTTACGCTATTGCCAGGTTTGGAGCACATAAAGGTGATTATATGTTTCATTGTCATAATCTTATTCACGAAGATAACGATATGATGCGTGCATTTAGCGTAGTAGATAGTAATAATGGCCCAAATCCTTTATCAGCACAACCATTTATTATCAATACACTTAATAATATTATTTACAATAATTGGATATATTCCGACCCAATGTTAGGAGAAACAAGTGCTAAGTTGTCATCTCTTATGCCTACTTTTAATAGAGCTTATTTTAATAATACTCTTAGTAAAAATTTATATAGAATTTTCTATCCACTTCCATCTGATATTCTATTAATGAACGGCACTGATAATCCTTGGCAATCACAATGGTGCCCAAATTTTTGAACCAACAAAAATATAATAAAAAAAAACGAATTAAATTATAAAATAAGAAATTTCACACATTATTACACTTCTTATTTTATATAGAATTACTTTTGGACCCATAGGATTACCTTCTTCCTCTAGATCTAGATGCATCAACTTTTGCTTTTGCTATAACCTTGGCTTCTAAAATCTGGTCTTTGGTAACAATATCTACATCTACACCTTTACTGTCGGTACCCAAAAACGTCGGTATTTGTTTACATGGATTTGATAAAAATCCAAATTTACCCTCGGGTTTGTCACATCTATTCTTTATATTTGACCACAATTTACCACACCAATGATCTGTATTATTTAAACCCTGTGGATTACATGTCAACAAACTATAATTTGTATTTTGGTCCAAATCTTTATAAACTTGTGTCACAGGAGAATTTTTATTTCTAATTTCCTTTACTAGGGTAGTATTTATATCACCACATTTTACATTATCTGCTAACTTGAAATCAGATCTCGTCATACAATTAGTGTTGTCACGTGACAAACATTGAAAAGTTTTATTACCAACTATACGAACTATAGGTAAAGCATCATCAATACATCTTAAATCAGAAAAAGGATTTGTTGATACAGTTGCATCTAAATTTTCCATTCTAAAAAATGACCAATAAACAAACGCGATAACTAATATCACAACTGTAATAAAGACTAAACGATTTTGTTTTACATTAAATTTATTCATTTACTATTACGTAATATTTTTTTTTAATAAAATTGAAAAACAAACATCTTTTTAAAGAATTACATTTAATAACTTTCACTTTCACTTTCACTTTCACTTTCACTTTCACTTTCACTTTCACTTTCACTTTCACTTTCACTTTCACCAAATGGAAACTGTAAAAATTTCAACTATAACATTATCAACTCATTTGCCAAATTGTCAATTGAATTTAACGAATATTGGTAAATATTTAGATATAGATGATGAAATAATTGGATTGAAATATAATTACGCTGATATAAGTATTATGAAAGGGAAGTATTCAACTACGATATACAAAAAATCAAAAGTTAAAAACGTTGAAAAAATCAACAAAAAATTATTTTATAATCAAGTTACAATAATATTAAAATACGATGATCGTTGTGTAAATGTAAAATTATTTGGAAATGGAAGTTTACACTTGACTGGTTGTAAATCTATTGACGATGGTGAATTTGTTACAAAAAGTATATATACAAAATTGAAAACTTTATCAAATAGAACATTGCCAATTCTTTTAACTAAAGATATAAATAATGTTCTAGTAGATAAAGACAAATTAGTATATTCGTATACAAATTGTAAAGTAATTGGTTATTATAAATCAACTGAAAAAAAATATGTCATTCATAATAAAGAATTTGTCATTGATACTAAAACTAAAATGTTTACAAGTGATAAAATGGAAACTAAAAGACGTAAATTTATATATAATTTAGATGGAGAATATATAGGATTTTCTAAAATAGAATTATTAAAAAACAGGAACAAGTTTTATAAAAAAAATACAAATATACATTACGATATTCCTAATGGATTAATTTATCACAATCACGATAATATTATTGGAAAAATAACATACGATATTGATCAGACAAAAATTACAGATACAGAACATTTGTCAGATATAATAGAAATTGATTACAATTGTAATCCGTTTACAATAGAACCAGATAATAATATCATTTTTAATAAAACAAACATAAACGTAAATTGTATGAATATTTATTTTACTTTGAATTATAAAATTAACAGACAAAGACTATACGACAAAATAACTGAATCTAATTATATTTGCAAATACAAACCAGAATCGTACTCTGGTATTAAAATGATTTACAAAATACCTTGCCGTCTAACGAAAATGTCACTAGAAGAACCTATAGAAGAACAATTAGAAGAACAATTAGAAGAACAATTAGATAAAGGTACCTCGCCTTGTAAAGGTATATGTGTATGTTCAGATAAATGTACTTGTACAAATATTACGTTTTTAATATTTCAAAGTGGTAATGTTATTGCAACTGGATTTAAATCACAAGAACAAATTACACTAGCTGTACAAGATTTCTTATCTTTATGTGATAAATTCAAAAAAAACATACAGAAAAAAACTTTATCAATATTTCCTTTATTTCCTTGCTTTAAACCTTCAAAAGACTAATGATAAAATATATTTGGAGCATACCAATGTTAAAATAGTATTTTCTTAAAATCTATTATTTATAATTAATTTATTTATAAATAACAAGTATCTGCAGCTTATGTCTTTAGGTGTAACTATTGTTGATAGTACAAATCAGAAAATATTAAATGAAGATGGTATTAATTATGGTATATTACTAGATGACACTACAACTGTTATTAAAGAAAAAATCTTTGCACATACTACAAATTTTTTTGCTGAAACCTTATTGTATTATCCAAATTTTTTAAAATTAGAAATTAGAGACGAAGAAACTGAAACAATTACAATTACTGGTTCCAATTGTTTATTAACATATTACAAAACATTACCGCAAAAACCTATATTGTACATTACTTCTATTTTAAATAGTAAAGTATTTGCCGAAGCTGCCTCTGAGTTATATAACAAGATGAAAACTGATGATCAAAACGTAGTATCATTATATGAACAATTAGTAACTGAATTTGTAGATTTAACATTAGATGACTTTAATGCTATTATCAAAATGAAAATGTATGATTTAAATAAACGTGCTGATATCCCAATTTTAAGTAATCAGGAAAGTGATCTCTTGAAATCTGATTTAGAAGAGTTTTTTTTAAATCTTAAAACTATATATGAAAATTTTCAAAATACATATAAACGCGAAACTGATTCTTTAAAAAAATTTTACAATGTTGTATATAATACTCAAGATTTCTCTAAATTTTATACAATTCCAGACTTTACCTTTAATAGTGTTACACTAACGATTCCAATTAATTTTGAAGGAGCATTTGAAGATACTATTAAATATATCAGATTACAAAATGTATTTGATTTATTAGAATTATCTGATAAGATACCACTTGTTGCTTTTAATGATAGTTATAGAAATAATCCTAAAATCAAAGTATATAATCATTTAATAGAACACGTATCTGAAAATACTATACGATCATGGATTATTAACGAGAAAAAGAAACTTCGACAAATCTCGTATAAAAAGATCAGGGGATTAATGGTAAAATATCACGTACCAACTTTAAATATATCAGAAACATCAGTAAATAATTATATCATGATGTTATTAGATGAAATTGGTTCAATTACAGTTAAAATCACATTAGATGAAGATAATACAAGATCATTAGATAATATAATTGAGATTGTCACATTAGAAGTTAACTCTTTTATGAAAACTTTAAATGAATTAACTGGTATATTTATATCTATACAGCAATTACCACCTATAAATAAATCAAATATACTAGTCAATTCCTTAAATGCCAAATTAGAAACATCTATTATCATAAACAAAACGAAATTCAAAAAAATGCTTACTAAATATGAAATTTCTAGAATCTTTGAAGCAAAAGATATATTGAATCCAAAAGATAAACGTCAAGAAATCATCTCAATATATTATAAACGTTTTGGCAAAAAAGAAATAGATGATTCTGGTCAATCTTCTGAACGTCTCGGTATTACTGTAAATCTCAAAGATAATCCTTATAAATCAAATTCTAGTTCGATTCTAATATATGGTGCTTATAACTTGAACCAATTACAAACTATTGTAAATGAAATTATGATAACATCTATATTATCAGAAGAAACAACAATTTCTAAAAATATTTTTGAAGATTCCGAATCCGAAGAAGAAAAAGCTGAAACATCAATAAAAGAACGTAAACAAAATATTAAACTATTGAGAGAAAAGGGTATAAAAATATTCTCAACAAAATGTCAAAAAACAAGACAGCCTATTATGATAACTGACCAAAATAAAAATTCACCTGATATTTCAAAAGATGATCAAAGATTCATAGATCACATGGGATCTAAATATTATTGTCCAAATGACGACTATAAATATCCCGGGTTCACTGTTGATAATATTCTTTGTTGTTTTAAAAAACCAGGTAGAGGCGTAACAAGAAATATATTATCCAGTGACATTGAAATCAAGGTTCAACCGTCCAACTTATTAATTAAGATTAAAGATGTATCAAGTTCCGGTTCTATCAACTTTATTCAAACTTATGCTATAAAAGTCACTTCTGATAACGTAGATAATTTTGATTTAGAATTTTCTAGATTTTTTTATTTGAAAAATCATTCTAAAACAGAATTTCCTTTAGAACATATAACAGATCCAAATATTATAAAATATATCAAAGAAAACGAAATAAACCCAGTCACCGGTGATTCTATCTGGCTTGATGAAGCTCCTTTAAATCGTATAGTATCAAAACCTACTAAAAATAATTGTCTTAATATACCTCGATTAAATCATACAAATGAAATAACAAGCTTACACGAACCTTGTAAACATTTCAAACAAGAAAAAATTTTTGGATACAATTTAAAATCATATCCTTGCTGCTTTGAAGAACAACCTCCTATTTACAAATCTAAAAAAGATATTATAAAATCAGATATTACAAAACAACATATTTTAACAACTGATAAATTATTAGATTCTAAAAGACAAGGTGTATTACCACCAGGTTTAAATATACTATTCAATGAAATTATACAACAAAGCCAAGATGGCGCTTTTCTTCGTTGGGGTGTTACTCAAAACCGATCATCATTTCTAAATTGCATAGTTGAATCTATTGGAGAAAGTGAATTCTCTATAAATAATATTTTCGAATTAAAACGATATCTTGTAAGTTATTTAACAAAAAACCCTAATGAATTTAATAGATTAAATAGTGGAAATATAAGCTTAAAATACGATAATGTAGAAAATTACATTTTAGCAATCGATAAAGATCTTAATTGGAATGATATTATAGATTTAATTCAAATAACTTTGAGTTGTAATATTTTGATTTTAGACATACCGTATATTGAAACACAATCAACAAAAAAATATAATTATGAAGATATACGTTTAATTTGTAATCCACATATTACTATGGATCGTAAAAACCCATTTGTTATATTACTACGCAGAGAAAAATCATTCGAGATCGTTGTGCAAAATACAATTGCATTTTGGAATCCACATGTAAACAAAATACAATTGCGCACAGACCCAGATATTAAACCTAAAATTAGTTATTTTTTCAAGTACGACGAAAATTCTTCTCCAAAAACAAATATTGTCAATTTCTTATTAGATTATTATAAATCATCTTGTGTTAAAGAATACTCTTATCCTAAAGAATACCCTTACGATGAACTTTATGAAATAAATGATTTGATGAAAACATTAAAAGGTACCCAGTTTGAATTATGGTTTCAACTAACTAATGTATTCAATAAAGTAAACTTGGTTGTTACAAAATACGGGTTGATTTTACCTATTAAAGAAATCGGTAGAGTAAAAGATCTAAAATATATATCATTTGATGAGTTTATAATTAAAAACAAAGCATTAGATATATCAAAAACCTTACAATACATTGAAGAATTTAACAAGATACTTTCTCAAAAACCACTAAGATTAACAGGTGCTTTTACAGAAAATGGATTTTTTACTGGAACAATGACAAATTTCGGTCAAGTAATCCCTGTAAAAAAGACACCAGTAGATCAGGTACCTTTACCTATCTTAAATGCAAAATATTATTTTGACGTTGACAAATATATAATTGATAAAAATATTCAAGAAAATAATGAAAGTATTTACAATAAAGAAATATACAAGGAAAAAACATTAATCTTTAACATCAAACAAGAATTAGGCAATACCTTTACGAACATAAAGAGTATAAAAACAACAATACAATCTATTATTACAAATACAAAAATGGACAAGGTCCAAAAAACAAATACAATACAAAACATTTTACTAGAAAATTTAAGTGAAAATTCAAAACAAATTACAGATATAGATTTTTTTACAAATATTATAGCAAATGAAATTATAAATGACAATATAGACGCATTATATGCTAAACCAGACACAATAACTCGAACCACAAATCCATCAACTGAATCTCTCTGGCTAAATATTCACGATATTAAAAAATGGTTCAATAAATTTCAAATTAAAAATTAAAGTTTGTTTTTAAACATTTTTATATAAACATATGGTAATACAATTAAATGAACTGTTTAAACTATAGTGATAAACAACGATACATATCAAGTTCCAAAATATGTAAGGTTGTCTTGGATGAAATTATACAAAAGGTCCAAAAATCACAAATACTCGTACTTAAAGAATTATACTTGTATGGAAATACAAGACTACAAGAATTAATATCAAAAGATGAAAAAATTCATTCCATTGCATTTCCAACTAGTATTTCGTTAAACAATTGTGTTGGAAATTATTTATACGACGAAGACGAAAAAATCAATCCAGGAGATGTCGTTAAAATTCAATTAGGTGTGAATTTAGGCGGTTGTATAGTAAATATCGGAGAAACTATTATTTACAATGACAATGAATTAACTGTAGGGCCAAAGCCCTCAAAAGACCATCAGAAGTATTTAAATTTATTAAAAAAATTACAAACTGCAGTAAAAGAAAAGATGATATCTGGTAATACCAATGATGATGTTAAAATATTAATTGAAAGTACATGTACAGAATATGGATGTTTTCCTGTAGAAAATACTATTAGTTATCAACATTTGGATGGTCAAGAATTTACAGATGAATCTAAATATATCATTACAAATTATAAAAAGTATTATGATAACGATGATTATTTGATAGTACCACCAAATATGTGTTTCGAGTTTGAACGTGGAGAAATTTATACTGTTAAACTAGTCGTTATTCCAAATAATTTTGATAATTTAGATGAAACTGATCATAAATATATACAAAATGAACAAACTCATATTTATCGTTTCAATGATACTTTTCACGATTTAAAACTAAAAATGTCACGAGAATTTCTTTCTCGTACTAAAAAAGAACACATGACAAACGCTTTTAATGCTATAGAATATAGTGAAAATGGGAAATCTAGAGTTGCTATTAAACAATGTTGCGAAAGTGGAATCTTGGAAAAATATCCTATAACTTGTAGTAAAGACAAATACAATGTTTACCATAAAATATTTACAGTTATTATTAAGTAAACAAACTTTTTAGAAAAAAGTTTAATCAAAAAAAGTTTAATAGAATTTGATGTTTAATCAAAAAAAGTTTAATAGAATTTGATGTTTAATCAAAAAAAGTTTAATAGAATTTGATGTTTAATCAAAAAAAGTTTAATAGAATTTGATGTTTAATCAAAAAAAGTTTAATAGAATTTGATGTTTAATCAAAAAAAGTTTAATAGAATTTGATGTTTAATCAAAAAAAGTTTAATAGAATTTGATGTTTAATCAAAAAAAGTTTAATAGAATTTGATGATTGATCAAAAAAAAAGTAAAGGATTAAAATCAAAAATACCATTTTTTTGATTTTGAAGGGCTTTGGCCCTACTTTAACTCTTATATATATTTGTAATCAAATTTTGATAAAATTGTAGATGAAACCATTATACCACAATATTCTTCTGGTTTTTCAGTATAATCAGTATACGTATATACACCTATTTTAATAGCTTCAACGATAAATAAATAGAAATTATCTTTAAATTCTTTACCGTGACCTTGTATTGGATTACCAGATTCGTCATAATTACATAAATGAGCTAATTCGTGTAAAATAACATACATTAATAAATTTATATTGTATAATTTTTCATCTTGATCTCTTGTTCGTAAACATACATGCATATCTTGTTTATCAATAGTATAAGTAGTATATCTACTATCAACAGCTGCTTCAGACAAAACAGTACTATTATAATCACTTTGTAATTTTTTTATAAAATACATTTTAGTCATATCATCCTTGTATTTATTCTGCAAATGATCTATTAATTTTATAATCCTTAGATTTATTTCTCCTAAAATATTTGCTGATTGTTTTAAATAATATTCACTCTTACTTTTACCTCGTCTTATTAAATAAAAATTTTTATCGACATCAGATTGCACAGATACATTTTCATCATATATTAAAGTCATATATATTATAAAACAACCTAGGCATATAAAAATTAATATTAAAGACGTATCCATTAATATTAACAATGAAAAAAAGTTTCTTCAATTTTGATTTACTTTCATCTTAAGGTTTGTACTCAACTGATTCCTTGCAAACTGGGCAAAGTACACATGGCTTATCACCCTGTACAAATGATTCTTTAATAAGCTTTTCGGCATTTTGTTGTAGAAATGATCTATAATTAACATTATCTACTTTGTATT
>Ga0209353_10001143_pt1 | contig 15273 bp, 14 predicted proteins | sample LauGreSpBDMM15SD_2_FD_187561 | JGI IMG/M metagenome (GOLD analysis project Ga0209353, IMG submission 187561) | Freshwater lake microbial communities from Lake Michigan, USA - Sp13.BD.MM15.SD (SPAdes) (version 2) | ecosystem: Environmental > Aquatic > Freshwater > Lake | place: Lake Michigan...
GACTATAGTTTGCATTTTTTTTATACCCTAAAATACAATTTTTCAATCAATTACACAATAGTAATTTTAATTCTTTTTTAATCTGTTAAAGTAGAATTAATCATATTTTATAAATATTTAACCGAAAAAGTAAGAATTGTTCGTGTTTCTGTTCCTGAAGAAACCGATTTGAATCATTATTTTGAAATAATGAATAATAGAGGAGAACAATTAGAAAAACATGAAATTCTAAAAGCCCAAATGCTTGAAATTATCAAAGATGACAAGCCAACGAGTTATGCTTTTAACCTGATTTGGGAAGCATGTTCCGATATGGAGCGATATGTACAATATGGTTTTTCGACAGATGAGCGAAATTTGGTTTTCAAGGAAGGAAATTGGAATGAATTAGTTTGTAGCAGTTTAGATGAGATTGCGCACAAATTAAATAATGTACCAAAAGTTCAAAAAACGCAAGAAACTGTAGATGATTTGAATAAAGACTTAGATATTCAAGCGATTATCAATTTCAAAGGTTCTTTTGAATTAAATAAAAATCATAACGAAGACGCACCAGAGCGTTTTAGTACTGTCATTAATTTTTCTAATTTTCTATTACATGTGTTAAGAATTCAAACAGAATTAGACATTAGTTTAGATGACAAGCGATTAATTGATTTTTTTAAAGATTACCTTGATACATCTAACACAGCTGAATCTAAACTTAAGTTTGTAAAAGATTTCGGTTTTAGTTTATTAAAGGCAAAACACTTATTTGACCAATTTATAATAAAGCGTGAATTTATTCGTGAAAAAGACCAATGGAGTTTGAAAAAGCTAAAATGGTATGCAGGTAACAAAGTAAGTTATGTGAATGCTTTTGAAGAAAATGATGCTTTAAACAAGAATATCTTAATCTTGTTAGCCATGTTTCATGTATCTACTCCAACATTGGTATATAAGCATTGGTTAAATGCAGCACTTAACTTTTTGTTTTATACAAAAGAAATTACAGCCCTATCTTATAAAGAATACTTAGAAAATTTAGCAAAAGCCTATTTGTTTGATAGATATATAGCCAAAAGTGAAATTGATTATTACAATATCATATTTGAAAATAAAGGTATTTCAGTTAATAGGAATAGTGAGCTTAACTATGATTTTAGTAATTTAGACAAAGGTACAGCAGTAGAAAATTTTGTATTTAATTATTTGGATTATATACTTTGGATGCGAAATACTGATGGTTCTTCTAATTTTGAATTTACTTTTAGAAGTTCAGTTGAACATTATTATCCACAAAATCCTATATCAGCCGAACATAAAATAGATAGTTCTATTTATGACCTATTTGGAAATTTATGTTTAATAAGTAGTAGTAAAAACTCCCGTTTAAGTAATCATATGCCCGAAGCCAAAAAAGATTATTATCATAAAGTAGGAGCAGATAGTTTAAAACAAAAATTAATGATGAGTATTTCACCATGGGAAGAAGCACAAATTAGAGAAGAAGGTGAAAAAATGAAGCAAATTTTATTAAATTATAACAACTAGCTATGTCATCACAAACTAACGAAGCTGCCCTAGAAGCTTGCATAGAAAAGAGATTAACAGGTACTACTTTAGAAGAACTAAAAGTAGATTCAAATACTTTTGCTGATAGAAATGAGCTTTATCGTGGTGGTAATGGCTATTATATTGGTTATGCTGATGATTTTAATGCCAAATATGCCATAGATGAAACTCGTTTTTGGGATTTTTTACAAACTACTCAAAAAGACGAACTAGCCAAACTCCAAAAACAAAGTGACTGGAAACTAAAAATCCTGGAGCGTTTGGATAGAATGATTAAAAAATACGGCATTCTACGTTTGTTTCGTAAAGGCTTGGAAATTGATGATGCCCATTTTACGATCATGTACCCAATGCCTTTGGCAAGTAGTAGTGAAACTATCAAACAGAATTTTGACAATAATCAATTTAGTGTAACTCGTCAATTACGCTACTCTTTGGTAAACTCAAGAGAAGAAATTGACATGGTGTTGTTTATTAACGGTTTGCCATTTTGTACCATGGAACTCAAAAACCATTGGACAGGGCAAAACGCCAAAGTGCACGGTCAACAACAATACAAAACCAAAAGAGACATTACACAACCTTTATTGAACTTTGGTCGCTGTATTGTGCATTTTGTAGTTGATACAGAAGAAGCATACATGACTACCAAATTGAATGGTACAAGTACTTTTTTTTTACCATTTAATTTAGGTTTTAATCATGGTAAAGGTAATCCTGTAAATCCACATGGTCATAAAACAGAATACCTTTGGAACGAAGTATTTACTCGCCAAAGTGTAGCCAATATTATTCAACATTTTGTGCGTTTTGATGGTAAAGAAACAGACGCACTTTCCACTAGAAACCTGTTTTTTCCTCGTTACCACCAAATGCAAGTGGTTCGTGAACTTATCAAAGACATTAGTGAGAACGGTGTTGGTAAAACCTATCTCATTCAACATTCGGCTGGTTCAGGTAAGTCAAATTCTATTACTTGGGCAGCCTATCAATTAATTGAAACTTACCCAGCAACAGAAACGGTAAACGGTAGCAAAGGTTTGAATAATCCAATGTTTGATTCGGTCATTGTAGTTACCGATAGACGATTATTAGACAAACAATTAAGAGAAAATATCAATGCTTTTTCGGAAGTAAAAAATATAGTTGCACCAGCCTATTCCTCGGCAGAGTTGAAGCAGCACATCGAAAGTGGTAAGAAAATTATCATCACTACCATTCAAAAATTCCCTTTTATTGTAGAAGGCATTGCTGATATGAGTGAGAAACGATTCGCTGTAATTATAGATGAAGCACACAGTAGCCAAAGTGGTTCGGCAGCTGATAAGATGAATCAAGCAATGGGTAGCAAAGATGTGGACGAAGATGCCGATGATCCACAAGATAAAATATTGGCAGCGATGCGTTCTCGTAAAATGAGTACCAATGCTTCTTATTTAGCTTTTACGGCTACGCCAAAAAATACTACCTTAGAACGATTTGGCGTAAAAAAAGAAGATGGTTCATTTAAGCCATTCCACTTGTATTCAATGAAACAAGCCATTGAAGAAGGTTTTATTTTGGATGTATTAGCGAACTATACCACTTACAAAAGTTATTATGAAATTGAGAAATCAATAGAAGATAACCCACTTTTTGATACCAAAAAAGCACAAAAGAAACTGAAAGCGTATGTAGAAAGTCATTCGCAAAGCATAGGCACGAAAGCAGAAATTATGCTTGACCATTTTGTAAATCAATTGGTCAATACTAAAAAACTTAAAGGAAAAGCCAAGTCCATGGTGATTACCCAAAGCATAGAATCAGCTATTCAATACTTTTTAGCCATTCAACAATTATTAAAAGACAAAGGAAATCCATTTAAAGCAGTAATTGCATTCTCAGGTAAAAAAACGGTGAAAGGTATTGAATACACTGAAGAAGGTATGAATGGCTTTTCCGAAAAAGATACAAGAGATAAGTTTGACGAAGATGAATATCGTATATTGGTTGTTGCCAATAAATACCTTACAGGTTTTGACCAACCAAAACTAACTGCCATGTATGTAGATAAAAAACTACAAGGTGTATTGGCTGTACAGGCATTGTCACGTTTAAATAGAGCTGCTGACAAATTAGGCAAAGCAACTGAGAACTTATTTGTCCTTGATTTTTTCAACTCTACGGATGATATTAAGGCATCTTTTGACCCATTTTATACTTCAACTTCATTAAGCGAAGCAACTGATGTAAATGTATTACATGATTTAAAGTCAGCTTTAGATGATGTTGGTGTTTATGAATGGGCTGAAGTAGAAGATTTTGTAGAGAAATATTTCAATAAAGTAGATGCACAAGAATTAAGTCCAATCATTGCCACAGCAGCAGAACGTTTTAATAATACATTAGAATTAGAAGATGCGGACAAAGCAGATTTTAAAATTAAAGCCAAGCAGTTTGTGAAAATCTACGGACAAATGGCGTCCATTTTACCTTATGAAATGGTGAATTGGGAGAAGTTATTTTGGTTTACCAAATTTCTAATTCCTCATTTGATTATAGTTATACCAGGAAAAGCAGAATTAGATGCATTGCTTGAAACGGTTGATTTGTCTAGCTATGGCTTGGAGCGTGTAAAATTAAATGCAGGTATTGGTTTAGATGATTCAGATTCAGAAGTTGATCCTCAAAATGCTAATCCTAGAGGTGCGCATGGCAAGGAAATAGAAAAGGATGAATTAGATTTAATTATCAAAAGTTTCAATGAAAAATGGTTTCAAGGTTGGGAAGCAACTCCAGAAGATCAAAGAGTAAAATTTGTGAATTTAGCTCGTAAAATTAAAGAACATGCTGATTATACTTCTAAGTATCAAAACAATGAAGATATTCAAAATAGAGATATAGCCTTTAATAAAATTTTTGAAGACGTAATGGCTCAACAACGCAAAATTGAATTGGATCTATATCGTTTGGTTTCAACTGATAATTCCTCTAAAATGGCTTTAATTGAAACAATGAAAAGAATGGTAAGGGCATAATTATTTAATAGATATATTTTAAAATACCTGATTGAATAGTGTATTCAATCAGGTATTTGTATTTACAAGTTGAATCTCTGATTCAAAACTTATACTAAACATAAATTCCATAAGAGTTGATTTTTGTCTTCAAAATCAGACTTTAAATTTATTCTTTTACTTCTTTCAATTGTCAAACCTTTGGATGCAATAATTTCGTTATGAGTATCTTCAATACAAATGTTAGCTGAATCTAAATTGTGTTTGATTAATACACCATGATCTTCAGGTTGAATGCCCATAGCCTGTAAAACAATGTTTGGATTGCCATTCTTACTACCAATAAGTTCACCGTTTTCTTGCCATACACTTCGTAATAAGAAGCTAATTGGAACACCTTCGTTTCCTGCAACAATATCTAACCGAGTATATCTATGACTTGTATTTAATGAACTCAAATAAATTCTAAATCCATTTTGATTTTGCACATTGGTATGACTTACAAATTTAGACATTTTCTTTTCAAATCTATTTCTATACCAATCGTGAGAATCATCGGCCACACCTCCATAATAAATCTCCAACATTCTTATAACAAATCTTTTTCCTCTAATTATCAAAGTAGTACCCAATAATGACTCTCCAAGTAATTCAGCTGAATTCATAGACTGTTTTACTATTTCAGGAGTAGAAATAATTTCCCCTTTGGCGTTAATACAATTTAAAATTTGATCAAAATGTTTTGTCATTATAAGTCTGATTATAGTGTGAATTTAAGGATTTTAACTATTTTAATTGTAATTAAGATTAAATAGTATTAAAAATTTATAACTGTTTATGACAATAAAGTGTTTTCAGTCAGGCTATAAATCACAATTAAATATCCTTATCTATTCACCCATTTTCCATTTGTTGATTTTTTGAATTGAGTTAAAGGAGTACGAATAGCATAATCCCAGATGTCTTGTTGTTGTATATTGTATCCAATCACATTTTCTTTATTTATGATATTCGCCAATCTATATGGTTCAATTTCATACATAATAGTATAACAGTCTTCCGCTATAAAACTAGCATAAGCTTCGCTATCCACACAAAAATTCAATTCTTCTATCACCAAAGTTAAATTTGTCTTTAAATATTGATTTCTATCTGCATTGGATTTACACCAAAAGTCATTTGGCAAATTTTGATCAATGGATAAAATGAAATCAAATGTTTCCTTGCATTCTAAAAACCTCAAAAAATCAATTTCTATACCATCATGAGAGGCATCATGGATGAATTTGTTTTTAAGATTCTCTACTGTTTGTACTTGTTCAATATTACTCTTCATCATCTTTGAATTTATCTGTTAAATATGGATTTAGATTTACCAGTTGATCGTTTGCCACCTGAATTTTTTCCAACAAGGCATATAGGTTCACAACATTGATGTCGTCAATACTTTCAATGAGTGTATTGTCAATGCAAAAAGCTTCAGTGCTGTCTTGTACTGATTCGTTCCAATCAGATAATTCACCATACATGATGATATTTACAATTTTTTCGTGCAACTCATCACCAAAATGCCATAATGTGGATTGCGTCTCTTCAATTATTGATTGATAATTGACGATGATTTCTTGTTCAGGCATCGTTTTGATTTTTAGCCACTCTTTAAGTGATTCTTTATGGTTAGCATAATGATCAATTTCAAATGGTGACCAATTATATACTAAGGCAATTGGTAAATTGTCTAAGTTAATGTCAGTTGCTGGAGCAGGAATCAGAAAATCTTGCGTTCCAATTTCGTGCAATACATGAACTCGAAAAGGAGATAAATCAACTATTTGGACATGGCATTGGGGACATTCATGTAATAATGAATTGTTTAAAATAAGTGGAGGATTATACACCTGATCTGTTTCATAACAGATAGGGCAATAATTTTGATGCATTTTTAACATTGTCGTTGTATTTGTCACAATAGTACAAGGAGGCAATGCAGCCAATTTGCAAGCATAAAATAATTTTGAGAAAAAAAGAATTAATTCGAGTGTCAACTATATCCATTTTGGAAATAGTTCTGATGAAGTAACTAGAAAAGTAAAAATACAAGTTGAATCTTATAAACTCGATGACAGCATTGATATTGCGAATAGTTGAATGAAATTGCTTATTTCTTCTTTTTAATTTTACCAAACCCAATTTCATGGTGTTCATTTTCTAATTCAAAATAATCATATTCCCTTGTTTTCCATTTGTCTTTGGAGAAAACATAAGTGAAAATTGTTTCACCAAAAGCGATAACGAGCTTGTCTTTTGGTTGAAAAAGGAGTGGGGTATCAAAAACGGGCTCAACTGTTTTTGATGTTAAAATGTGAACATTAAATTGTTTTGTCAATCAAAAACAGTGTAAAATGATTGACAATTGTTCTAAATATAGTCTAGCTGCATTAGAAGATTTTTTTATCATTGCAGATATACTGCATTGGAGAGGTTTGATTTGCAAAACATATTGAAAATACCACCGATGCAAAAGAAAATTAATGAAAATGCGGTCATTGCTGCGATTGAAATTGGCGTTAATGAAGTGGAAGTAATGGTTGGTCAATATTTCCATAAAGAAGTATGGATATCGAATAAAGACTCCTCAGGAGAACGTAGTAATACTTCTACAGCAGTGATGTTAGAAAGAGTTGATGTGCTTGGGTATGCCTTAGCGCCCTCTAAAGGATTTGTGAATGGCAGGGTTAAGTATTTAGATATTGCAGTCAATACCCTATTGGCAGTGTTAAATGAAGCCTCCAAAATGGCGGATGTTGAAATCTCCCATGTCAATATTGTGCTCAATGAAAAAAATATAAGCCTAAAAAATGAGTTGCTTTTAATTTTCGAAAGTTATTCTCCAAGACCCATTCAAGAAGCTTTGCTTAGTCAATTTAAAACAGATCTGGGAAATGAAAAATCAAGTTTAGATTTACTACATCTTGATGTTATTGATTATGTGGTTGATGGAGGTATGGCTCCTATGGTAGATCCCAGTGGGATGGTATGCCATAAAGTGCAGGCAAATGTCAGCTATGTTTTTGTAGATAAGCAGGAGAAAAACAAACTGAGTAAATTGATGTCAAATGCTAAAATCAATACCCATGAAATTATCCTGCGGCCAATAGCCAATAGCAATGCCGTGTTGAGTGCGCAAGAAAAACACGAAGGTGTGGTATTGTTGTCTTATAACGATGATGAACATATAGATGTAGCCATTATTAAGGGTTTCGTTGGCAATGGGATGGTACATTTTAGTAGTCATGCTTGTGATGGGATACCTATAGATTTAACGGTAGCAAAAGTGTTGTCTATTATTTCACAGAATGTGACCTGTAATCATGGTATGGTGATGGTTGGGAACCATAAAGACTTAAATGCATTGTATGTTGCTTTTCAACAACAATGCACGATTGCTGTTAGGATTGGTATTCCTCAAAATGTTTTTTCTAGTATAAAAAATAGTGACTATGCAAGCCCTGCCTTTACGACTTTGGTGGGCTTGTTAAAAACTTAAATCTAATTAGGGTCTAAAAAACATTAACATATTAAATATTAGTAGTTTATAATTAAAAACAGCGTATAAAATGCAAGCAAATCATGCGCAATCTTTGAATTGTCTTACATTCGACCTTATAAAAAATGCGTTATCCCGATATTCTCGGGATTGCTCCATGTAGCGGTTAAAAACAAAACACTGTTTGAGCCACACGATTATTTTGTATTTCCAACAGATTTGGGGGCGAGTTTGTTTTGTTTCAGCGTAATGGAGCAAATTTTAGCATTTTTTATAAAGTCTTGATTTTCGTTGGTTACTTTTTTCATCAAGGAAAAAAGTGACAAATATTAGAATGAAAGTAAAGATTAATAGGTAAGCAAGTTTTCAGCAAGCCCTAATTAAAAAGCTACGACATCGCTTGGTGTAGCCTTCAGTAAAATATAACCTAAGCATGTATGCACTACACAATTTGTGGGAGCATCTTATATGCTGTAAATTGGAAGTAGTTAAGGGTCTTAAAAGAATTGTAAATTATTAATAGCATGAACAAAATGAATAAGAAAGTTGAAAATGTAGGGGCAGAGGAGAAAGTGTCGGAAGTGAATCATGTTAAATTAATATTACCAAGTGCATTCAGATTTTTTAAGTTCAATATTGATAATTGGGTAAAAGGAGAAAATAATTATCTCACTATACACAAAAGGGGTAAAAGAAATGATGATATTATATACTAAAATAGAAACTTTAGAAGTTATTTTTTAACTTATTTATATTACTTCGGGAATTTTCTACCTGTTACCAATTTGTATTTACTATAAGTCCTGAATTGCTAAATAACTGAAAATAGTAAATGTAGTGTTTGGATAAATAAAAATATACACATTCATTTCTTCTATTTTATTTTACCAAAATTTACCTTCGTGTATTTATTTTCTAATTCAAAGTTATCATATTCAGTGTGTTTCCAATTTTCTCCTTCAAAAATAAACTCAAATTTCGTTTTGCAAATAGCAATTACAAGTTTATCGTTTTTTTTTATGTTAATCACTACGTCAAAAATACTACCTTCATTTAGCTTTATTAAAAGTTGATGCTGCATTTCTTTATAATTATCAGGAATTATGTAATAACTCATTAATACTTCTCCTACTGAAATTAGACCCGTTTTATTACCAAAACTATGCAAACTCCAATAATTTTTAAGTGATTCTGTACTTTTAGCTTTACAAGTACACAAAATGATTTGATCTGAAACCTTACACATCGCTTTATTTTTTAATAACATTCAAAAATGAACTGTTTCATTGCAACCTATCTGCAATGAAATCGTATTTTGAGAGAAATATAAAGAATACTATGCCTGTAAATCTCGATGCCCTCAAAAGATACCATATTTTAAACGAATGCTTTCGCAATCAATTTGGCAAGTATGACATTGCCAAACTCATTCAAAAATGTAGCCATGAGTTGGGTAAGTCGGTGAGTGAGCGCACCATTCGTGAAGACATTAAAGTGATGCGCAGTGGCGACTTGGGCTATGAAGCGCCTATCTTGTTTGAACAGTATTACTATTATGCGGATTCGAATTTTTCTATTAAAAATTGTACCCTCAACACCCAGGCCATCAAAGATATTTCCTTTGCCATCAGTATCTTAAAAGAGTACAAAGGCTTTAAGTTTTTTGAGAGTTTGAATGGCATTTTCGATAAATTAGAAACCGATATTCATCTCAAAACCAAAGAAACTGTTGCAGAGGTCATCGATTTTGAAAAATTTACCTCTCACCAGGGTTTACAATTTTTAAATGGTTTGATGGAAGCTATTATTCAGCAAACGGTGGTGACCATAGCCTACAAAAGCTTTGTAAATGAAACTGCGGTGAACCATCAAATTCATCCTTATTTTCTGAAAGAATACCAACATCGTTGGTATGTACTCGGCTATACCGAACGCAAAGAGGCGATCATCACTTTGGCCTTAGACCGCATTCAAAGTGTAGATATTGAACCTAAGCTTACATTTATACAAAATACCAAGTATGATTTGAAAACCTTTTTCGACAAAGTTATTGGCATTACAGCCTCAAGTACAAGTTCGGAAGAAGTCATCTTGTCTTTCAGCCCAATGTCTGGTAAATACTTTAAATCACAACCCTTTTACCCCATATATGAGGTGATAGAAGATTCTGATACCCAGTTGTTGGTAAAAATGGATTTGCATATCAATTACGAGTTAGAAAAACTGATATTGTCTAATTTAGGTGGTGTAAAAGTAATATCCCCCAAAAGTTTAAAAGAGGCCATTGACGAAAAAGTGAGGACTTATTTGAAAAATAATTAAGGGATGCATTTAAATTGCAACGCTTTTTTGCAATTTATATGGTTCATGCTAATCCAAACCTAGAATAAATTTAACAGTTTTCTATAACAGTTGCTTTACGTATTTATTCAGTAGGTCTGATTCATTAGTTTTTTTGCTTTTCTGTTTTTTTTATAAATACTAATGAAGCTGCATTGTAATTTTTTTTAAAATATTTTTTCGAGGTCATATTTTGGCAGAGGCTACTCATAAGTTTGCTTTATAAAACAGGCAAGCCGAAAACTGCATAGAGTAGGCGGTAAATTCCAATATTTAAGATAATGGCAAAAATGATTAACTACGATGGTGAATTAATTAGAATCGCATCTGCAAACAAATTAGAATATTCCAAAACTGATGGAAAATCTTGGTCTTCATTATTCAACAGTACAAGTATTGGTGATATTCAAGACTTAACCGATAATGGAAAAGAAATACTAGCTACAACTTCTAAAGGCTTGTATGTATCAAAAAATGGCGGTAGGGCTTGGAGTAAAAGAGGGTAATTAAGCATTTCGGTGATTTGCAAGATTTAGGCATACTAGTCTTGCAAATTTCGAAGCTTTATTTATTCCTACACTTAGTTTACCTTATTAAAATAAATTAACTGTCAGATGAATTTACCTAACATAGACACAATTGAATTTGTTCTTTTTAAAAATATGGACAAGGTTCAACAAAATAATTTCATTAATACTTTAGATGCAGCATTTGATAAAGCAGCTAAACTAATTGTGAAAGAACAACTTGGTTCAACTTCATTGCTTCAGAGAAGGATGCGCATGGGATATAACCGAGCAGGTATGTTAATAGATCAAATGGAAGTGTTGGGGATAGTTGGTGTATATAATGATGCTAAAGCCCGGGTGGTTTTGATAAAAACTAAAGGGGAGATAAATAATTTATTGAATGAGCTTAAGAGTGCATAAAAAGTGTGAAGTTGAAACCCAATATTGATAAATGGAGCAAACACAAAACATTATGGATGATGAATAACAAAGGTAATTATGAAAGAAATAAGGCTATACTTAACAACTTTGGGAAGGTGATTTGGATTGAGGATTAGGTGAGTAATAGTATTTAGTGATTATAAATCCTATATTATTTTGCTGATAGAACTTTAAGTAACCGAATGAGTAAAAGAATAGGGTTTTAAAATGGTGGTTAATATGAAGGATGAATTAGAACAGAAAATTGCAGAATTTTATTTGAAGGAATATGGATCTATGAACCATTTTGAATATGTGAGAAATGAGTTAATTGAAGCTACTTCAGAATTTAAAAAAACATCAGAGGATAATTATTACGAAGAAACATATTCATTTATAACTGATATTTATCTTCCAATTTATATTGAAAAATTAAACAAAGGTCACAGTAGTTTTTGGTCTCATAAAGCAGCATGTACTTCCGAAGATTTTGAAGGTTATTATTTGTCAGACTTATATGCAGAAATTAAAAATATTAATGCATTATGGGCTATAAATGAAATTATTCTTCATTGTAAAAATAATAATTATACAGACCCAATTTTTATTAATTATTTCATTTATTTAATGGAAAATAAAGAAGGTTTAGATATTTCTAATACATTTAAAAAATCTGAAGCATATAAAAATTCATACTTAGAATCCATATTGAAAGGAAGGTCTACATTGTATGCAAGTAATTATGCATCAAAAAAAGCACAATTAGACAGTTCTGATTCATATTGCGATGCTTATGCATATGCCTTTGAAAATGCTTATAGTGTGGGTAAAAGTGTGGAGTATTGTGATATTTATGCTGAAAAATTTGGTGATTTGGTTGCTGATAAAATTCAAGATTTGGAATTAACCTTGAATGGAGAGTTCTATTATTTTCATTTATCAATTATTATTGGCGAGATGCAAGCAATTGAATTTATGAAATCAAACAAAGTAGGGAATGGTTTTTATAGTCAATTTGTATTTTTGTTTGAATCTAAATATAGAAATCTTGATCTAAAATCAAGTATAACTGATCCAATTGACGATGAAATTCTTCAAAAAACTTTAGCAATTATAAATAAAAATTAATGGTAACCCAAGAGAATCAATCAATTCAAAATTTACTTACCCAAGTAAGTTTGATTTCAAAAAAGTATGAAGATTTAGCTGTATACTCAGGTGAACACTATAATGTATTTGACATTTTAGGTATTACAAGTGATGAATTAAGTCATTCGGCTATTTTGACTAATTTATTAAATGCTAATGGAAGACATGGTCAAAAAGATATATTTTTGAAATTATTTATAGAAACTGTAAAAGATACATTTCAAAAACATCAAGCTAAATTGGACTTGTTAACACATTTTAATACTATAAACAGTAAAGCTGAAAAAGAAAAATCTGCTGGAAAAGTAAATTATGAAGCAGAACAAGGTGGTAGAATTGATATTGTAATCAATGATGGCAAAAATAATATTATAATAGAAAACAAGGTGTATGCGGGAGACCAACCTATGCAATTAATTAGATATAGAGAATTTGATATCAATGCACCTATTTTTTATTTGACTCTTGATGGTAATTCACCCAGTGAAAACTCCAAAGGACGACTAAAAGAAGGATTTGATTTCACTTGTATATCGTATAAAAATGAGATTGTTGTATGGATTGAAAAATGCATCAAAGAAATGGCAAATAAACCATTTATAAGAGAAACTTTAAATCAATATTTAATTTTAATTCAACAGCTAACTAACCAATCAAATAATCATAAAATGAGTGAAGAAATATCAAAAATATTAACGGCAAGTTTAGACACTTTCAATACTTCTATTTTAATAGCAAATTCTAACAATAAAAAATACATATTTGAAAATCAATTATTAACATTGATTAATGAAGTAAAACATGAATTAAAACTAGAAATTAATGTAGAATATCGTTACAATAAAGATCCAAAACTTCTAAAATGGTTTGGTTACAATTTAATAAATAAAGTTTTATTTGAAAAAGGATTAAACATAACAATCGAATTTGAAGGATTTGATTGTATTTATTATGGATTTAGTAACGTAAACAATGAAAATCATGAATTATCAAACCAAATTAGAGAAAGTTCAAAAAATTATTTTAACAAAAATATTTTAAAACAAACAGGTGATTGGCCAGCATTTGTTTTTGCTAAAAATAAAGGTAATGATTTTTATAGAAGTATATTAAATAATGAATTTAAAACAGAATTAATTTCTTTTTTAAATTTTATTGAAGATTACTTAAATAAAGAATATAATTTAAGTTTAAAAGAATAAAGACCTCTTTAATAACGATAATAAATACCAAAACGATTTGAATCCCCCCCCCCTTTATTTAAATCGTTTTTTAAAACGTCACATCTTGACATGAATTTCTTGAAATTTGCAAATAACTAAAATATATTTCAATATATGAACAAAAATGGATTTATAGAAAAAGTCATTTTACAGCATAATATGATTAAAGATTATGAAAAACACCCTTTTAATTTACCTTATATTAAACAAATTCAGTCTTTGGATTTACATGAAAATGTAACATTTTTTGTAGGCGAAAATGGTGCTGGCAAATCTACTTTACTTGAAGCAATTGCAATTTCTCTTGGTTTTAGTATAGAAGGCGGTACTAAAAGTATTCATTTTAAAACACATAAAAATAACTCGCCTTTGCATAAATATTTAAAAATCATTAAAACTCACAGAACAGCTTCAGATTTTCATTTTCTTAGGGCAGAAAGCTTGTATAATATCCTCACATATTTAGAAGGTTTAGCAAAAGAAGAGCCACCAGAATCCAATTTCATGAAAAGGTATAGAGGAATGTCGTTGCATAATTACTCACATGGTGAAACATTTTTAATTATAATATTGGAAGTTCTAAAAGGGAATGGATTATATATATTTGATGAACCTGTTGAAGCATTATCACCAAACAGACAAATGTCAATTTTAACTGCCATACATAATCTTGTTAAAAAGAAATCACAATTCATTATTGCTACCCATTCTCCAATTTTATTATCCTACCCTAATGCCATTATTTATAAGTTTGATGAAACAGGTATATCAAAGATAAATTACGAAGAAACAGAATCTTTTATTGTTTCAAAAATATTCATAAATGATTATGAAAGAATGCTAAAAATACTACTAGAATAAAAACGATTTGAATAACCCCACCTTTATTCAAATCGTTTTTTTTTTGAACTTTTTTTCAGGTATGACACATGTTGGCATACACTAATGCTACTTTTGAATAAACTCACAATTATGAATAACATCTCAGAAACCGCAATAATTCAACCCAAATCATACTCCCTAAGTGAAATTTCCAAATGGCAATTGGATGAAAATTCAAAGATAAAATTACCTTCTTTGCAAAGAGGTTTTGTTTGGAAAGCACATCAAATTGAAGTTCTTTGGGATTCTATCTTAAGAGGCTACCCAATTGGTGCAGTTATGATGAGTGTTGATAGTGAAACTAATGAAAGATTTTTATTGGACGGTCAACAAAGAAGTACATCTATTGCTTTGGGATTTTTAGACCCATTTGATTCAACAGAAAATCATCATTTCTTTTCAATAAAAGATAATGCTCCTTCAATTTGGATTGATTTGATGCCTGAAAAAACTTCACAAAATCAAATTTTTAATATAAAGGTTTTGACAAAATCTCATCCTTGGGGATACCAAACACAAAGAGATGGAAATGGAAATGGGAAACCTTTAGAAATGAAGGAAAGAAAAAAAGCATTAACCTATTTTAATACTAAAAATTCTGGAACTGAAAGATATATTGATTTAAATAAATCAACCATTAATCCTTGGGATGC
>Ga0209353_10001145_pt1 | contig 15246 bp, 14 predicted proteins | sample LauGreSpBDMM15SD_2_FD_187561 | JGI IMG/M metagenome (GOLD analysis project Ga0209353, IMG submission 187561) | Freshwater lake microbial communities from Lake Michigan, USA - Sp13.BD.MM15.SD (SPAdes) (version 2) | ecosystem: Environmental > Aquatic > Freshwater > Lake | place: Lake Michigan...
GCACTCGCTTTTTTTCTTGTTATCAAATGTAAGTTTTATTAACGCTTTACACAACAAGAAAAAAGAGCTCAAACAAAGCCTCTCCCGCTAACGCAAAGCGGATGTACTAAAGCTTTTTGTGTTTTTTTAATGAAATATTTGTCAAAATGTATTAGACTATTTAATATATGTGTTTGGTATTATTCTATGTTAAAATCATATTTTTTGTTTTTAAGGATATTCTTGGATAATTGAATTTCTCATTCAGTTTGCGTTAGGGATAGAGGCATTGTTTGAGCACTTTTTCCTTGTTGACTTCTCTATTATAAATACTTCAAGGTTTGATAACAAGGAAAAATGCGAGTGCCGAAAGCCCGACCCGTAGGGTAACGCCCTAATTATTTAATGAAACAAATTAATACTATTTATCAATAGACGTAATCAATTGAAATCAAATTTAACCAACAAATTTTACCCTTTTTTTACACAATTGATGTTTGTTTGAATTAGCCTTTTGAGAATATCTTAAAAAATGATACCTTGCGTTTCAATTTGATTTGTATTCTGATAACTATAAGTTAATATAAGGTGGATCTATTCGAGAAATTATTACAAGACAGAGGACCGTTAGGTAAGCACTCATCAGTAGCACATGGCTATTTTGCATTTCCAAAACTGGAAGGTGAAATTGGACCATTGATGAAATTTAGAGGTAAAGAGATGTTAAACTGGAGTTTAAACAACTATATCGGTTTAGCAAATCATCCTGAAGTTAGAAAAGCGGATGCTGATTCAGCCGCGCAATATGGTTTGGCATCTCCAATGGGCGCGAGAATGATGTCAGGTAATACCAATTTTCATGAACAACTAGAATCAGAATTGTCTGATTTTGTAGAGAAAGAAGATACTATATTATTGAATTATGGCTACCAAGGCATTATGTCGGCTATAGATGCCATGTTGGACAGGAATGATGTGGTGGTGTATGATTCTGAAGCACATGCTTGTATTATAGATGGCTTGCGTTTGAACTTAGGTAAAAGATTTGTTTATCCTCACAATGACATCGATAACCTTGAAAAACAATTACAAAGAGCAACGAAATGGGTTGAAAGAACTGGCGGGGCGATTCTTGTAATTACTGAAGGCGTTTTCGGAATGGCGGGTGATTTGGGCAAATTAGATAAAATAGTTGCCCTTAAAGAAAAATTCAGTTTCAGGTTGATGGTGGATGATGCACATGGTTTTGGTACCATGGGTAAAACAGGTGCTGGAACTGGCGAACATTTTGGGGTACAAAAAGAAATTGATTTGTATTTCTCTACTTTCGCAAAATCAATGGCAAGTATCGGTGCTTTTATTTCAAGCAACGAACAAGTAATTGAGTTTTTGAGGTACAATACTCGTTCTCAAATTTTTGCGAAAGCTTTACCAATGCCACTCGTTATTGGTGCGTTGAAAAGATTGGAAATTTTAAGAACAGAACCTCAATTAAGAGAACAACTTTGGACGGTAGTAAAAGCCTTGCAAAGTGGTTTGAAAGAAAAAGGATTTAATATTGGTAAAACAGAATCTCCTGTAACACCGGTATTACTCAACGGCTCAACTGAAGAGGCTTCCCAAATGATTATGGATTTAAGAGAAAATTATGGAATTTTCTGTTCTGTAGTAGTTTATCCTGTAGTGCCAAAAGGAATTATGATTTTGAGGTTAATTCCAACGGCTGTACACACCTTAGCGCATGTAGATCAGACGATTAAGGCATTTGAAGAAGTGGCGCAAAAACTTAAAAAAGGTACCTATTCCAATACTTATGCAAATACTAATTTGTAAAAAAAAACAAATAAGTTTTGCAGAAGTATTAAATTTCACTAATTTAGAATCGGAAAATATTATAACCCTAAATTTTTGAAGGAATGAACAGATTTAATCAACTTAAAGAATTAGTTCTTTCTCTTGAAGCTGACTTTGTTAAATTTTATGACAAAGACAATCAAGCAGCAGGTACAAGAGTTAGAAAAGGTATGCAAGACCTTAAAAATCTATCTCAAGAGATTAGAATTGAAGTACAAGATGTAAAAAACAAAGCTTAATTTGAAGCTCATTGTTTACAACTAAAAAAAAAGGTGACCAACATTTGTTGGTCACCTTTTTTAGTTGGTAGAATTTTAAAGGAGTTAAATCAAAATTACTTGAGAACTATGTTTGAGAAATCAATTGTGGGTTCATACAAAGTCATATTGCTTACTTTAAAATCCCCCCCAAATAGCAATAATTGAAAAATACGCCTTTATATTCTTCGAATAGATTTGATTAGTTATTTTTAATTATTAGTTTCGGTAATTAAAATTTAAAAGGGTTTTTAATGAAAAAAAAAATACTCTGTATTTATACTAACAAATATACTTTTGTTTACAAAGATATAGAACTTTTGTCTTCAACTTATGATGTAATTGAATTCGGATTCCCAACACATCCCAAATGGAATACGCCTTTTATTTTAATCAAACAATTTTTCTTTATGTTATATTATCTCCCAAAAATCGAGGCTACTGTTTCTATTTTTGCTGGATATCATACATTTTGGCCTTCCTTATTTACAAAAATATTTAAAAAACCGAGTACTATAATTTTGTCCGGATTCGATTGTTATTCATTTCCTTCAATAAAACATGGCATTTTCAATAAATTTTTATTGAAATATTTTGCTGAATTCTCTTGTAAACATTCAAGTAATCTTGTGGTGTTGCATGAGACTATGGTAAATTCAGTATATACTTATGATGAAGCCGATTTTCCATTTCAGGGAATTAACTATTTTATACCATCTTTGAAAAAAGATTTTGTGACTATATATAATGGCTATGAGTCAAATCGGTTTTTTAATAAAAACGAAAAAAGAATACCTAACTCCTTTGTTACTATTTCCATAGATATATCCGGGAGCACTTTTTATGTAAAGGGTATTGATTTGATTCTTAAAGCTGCAGAATTGCTTCCTGATTATAAATTTATAATTATAGGAAAGACAACAGATATACATTTTGAAATTCCTAAAAATGTCGAGATTTTACCTCCTGTTCCATACAATGAGGTGAATAATTATTTGAATCAATATGAGTTTTATTTGCAATTGTCTATGGCTGAAGGGTTTCCAAATGCTCTATGTGAGGCAATGTTGTCAGGTTGTATCCCGATTGGATCAGCAGTATTTTCAATTCCTTTCATAATTGATGATGTAGGATTTATACTTCCCAAAAAAGATGTTGTTCAATTGACTGAAATATGCAAAACGGCTGTACAAGCCAATAAAGTTTTGTTGAGTAAAAAAGCATCGGAGAGAATTGCGAATAATTTTCCGGTTGCAAGAAGAAAAAAAGAATTGGTAGCTTTAGTAGAATCTTTGATAAATTAGTGAAATTATGTCTGAACTGAATGTAAGGGAAAAAGTTTCCTCCTATTACGATGAATATGCATCGAGGCAACAAAATGTTGGTATAAATGTTAGACACCTCTCTATTTTTAATAATATTAAAAAATTAGGCTTAAATCCTAATTCAAAAATATTAGAAATAGGGTGTGGCGTAGGAACCTTTACTTATTTTATTGCTTCTCAGATTACAACGGGTAAAATACTTGCAGTTGATATAAGTCCTAAAAGTATAGAAATTGCAAAGGAGATATATAAAAATAAACCCAACATGGAGTTTATGGTTTCAGATATGTCTGATTTTGAGCGACCTGAAAAGTTTGACATTGTAGTTTTGCCCGATGTATTGGAACATATCCCTATTGAACAACATAAAAACCTATTTGCAAAAATAGCTAAACATATCCATGAAAATTCTGCTGTTTTAATTAATATTCCTGATCCAAGGGCTTTGGAGTGGATTATTAGAAATAGGCCAGAGCTTTTACAAGTAATTGACCAACCATTACATACTAATTTGTTGGTAGATAATTTTTATTCTAATGGATTATTTATTGAAAGTTTGAATTCTTATGCCTTATTTTATGACAAACCTGATTACCAATCAATTGTATTAAGACCTAATTTGCCAATAAAATACATGGATCCTAAAACTGGTTTTTTTCTTAAAATAAGAAGATTCATTTTGAGAAAACTTCATATTTAAGATCTAAAAAATTTCCATTTGGACTTCCAGTAAATACATTCTGGGCAAAATAGCTTAAAGGGTTCTCGTAATACCAAACAGATAACAGTTTCTTCCAGACTTGTTACTGATATCATAGCTGCATTTTATTATACCAATATTCCAAAGTACGTTTCTGGTAAATTGCTTGATTTGGGTTGTGGTATGGCTCCGTTATATTGTGTGTATAAAAATTATGCTCAGGAAATTACTTGCGTCGACTGGGGAAAATCTATGCATGAAAATTCTTTCTTAGATTTTGAACAGGATTTAAACCAAAACCTTGAAATAGAAAGCAATACATTCAATGCCATTATCCTTTCAGACGTATTGGAACACATCCGAAAACCTGAAATTTTATTGCATGAAACCTATAGGGTTTTACAAAAAGATGGGGTTTTGTTGATGAATGTACCCTTCTTTTATTGGTTGCATGAACATCCATTTGACTATTTCAGGTACACGCAATATGCGCTTAGGTCTATGGCTGAAGATTGTGGTTATACAGTTATTGAATTAAAACCTTATGGCGGAGCTCCTGAAATCTTAACGGATATCACCGCAAAGTTGGTTAAAAATGTGCCTGTGGTTGGGAAATATTTGGCTATGGCACTTCAAAAAATGACATGGTTATTTGTTCAAACCAAATGGGGAAGGAATATTAGCACTAAAACAGCCAAAAATTTTCCTTTTGGATATGTGATGATTGCTAAAAAATAATGTGTTTATTGAAACGCCAATTATTTAAGTAGCTGTAAATGAATTGAAATTTGTAATATTTATTATCATTGCTCAAATGTTAATTTTAAAGTAGAATTTAATAAAATTACCTATGATATTTCTTAAGTCATTTGCCTTCCTAAATTTCTTTTTTATAACTATAGCTTTACTTCCTCATCTTGGATTTAAGGAAAAGAAAAATCCTGCCGTGGTTTTTCTGCTAAATATGGTTTTATATTTATTTCTTCTGGTCGTTGGTTACAGTTGTTATAAGTCAGGAATGAATACGATTTTTGTTTTTATTATACCAATATTATTGTGGTGTCTATATCGAAATATAGGTCATCTTAAAGTAAGATTTGTTATTGGCAAATATGAATTGGTGGTATTGGGTAAAATATTATTAGTGGTCAATAGTATTTTTATTGTAAAGTGTATGTACTTATACCAAGGTTCTGGAGAATATCTTAAAGTCCCACACGGCGATTATTTGTTTTATGCAAAAGTGGCAGTTTTTTTAAAAGATTATGGTATTGAATCTATTCATATGTCTTCATTGGCAATGCCCACTCCTTATCATTATTTTGAATTATGGCTATCAGCTTTTTTTGCTGAATTTGGGATGAATGTATATGCTACATTGATGCTAATTATCTATCCTATTATATATGGATTTTGTTGTTGTTTGACATACCTGTTGATAAAAAATAATGTCAATAATAAATCCGCTATAATTTTTGCAGCTTCCATTTTGACGATACAATTATTTTATATTTCTCAGGTATATAGTGAAATTCCTTTTTTAGGTGATGCAAGTATTTTTGCAGAAACTGCATGGAATTATCAGAAATTGTCAGTTTTATACTTTATGGTGCTCATTGCTTTGGTTGTGTACAGAAATTTTGGAATCAATCAATTTTTGATTGTGTTAGCATTGTTTCCAATTATTTACGGGTCTACAATTTTTTCTGTAGCAGGAGTTTTATGTACTTCTTTTTTATTAAAGATAAGTATCAATAAAACTATCAATTGGAGTTCAATATTCGTTGTTTTTTTAGGGCTACTGTTTTTTAAGTTTTACTACCAATTTAATCACTATCAAAATGAAATTGTACCCCAAATTGACTTGGCTTTTATTAAAACAGCAATTAACATTATAGGAGGTACAGTGATAAGAATATTTATATTCGTCATCCCATTCATATTGCTTTTTTATGTTTTAAACAAACAAAAAACACTGACACTCTTGAAAGTACATAGCTCAATGGTAGTAATATTATCGAGTGCTATTCTTGCCTCTCTATTGGGTTGGGCATTGATTCATTTACAATTAGATGCTGTTCAAATTTTTTCCAATTTATCGCCCATAATTTTTTGTGTTGGATTGGTGTATTTACTTTCATTGATAGATTATAAAGTTAGTTTGCTTGTTTTGATATCTTTGGTTTTGTTAAACTATAACAAATATATGCCTTATCAAAAAATATCTTTTTTAAATGAAAAAGAGTATTTGTTTAAAAATAGAAGTAGAGGTGCTTTTATAAAGAATTTAGTCGATTATGAAAATGTTTTTACTATTAATCCTTCATTTTCAGGCCCTTGTATGGATGCTTCAATAATTAATTCAAATTTAAAAATGGTGGATTTAAGTATGGTTGATATTGATATCACCAATCATCCTTATAAAGAAAATATCAGGTCTTATATAGAATACAATGACCTTTATAATTTTATTCAACAAACCCATTTGTCAGGATTAGCTGCAAAAGTTGAATTTATTAAAGAAAATAAAATTGAATTTTTAATTTGTCCTAAAGCTTATTTATTAGACGCTAAAATTTCTATGCTCTTTAAAAATAAAAAAGAGTTGGAAAATAGTGTTGTTTGGTATAATTAGAAATTTAAGGTAAAAATGGGTTGTTTTCTGTGGTTTTATTCGTAGATAACTTTTTTACAACCCCAATACCGCCTTCAATTTAGGGTAACCTGACTTACTTACCGGAATTTTTTGACCCGTTTTTAAGATGGCAAGATGACCGTCTTTTTCATACGGTTCAATTCTGGTAATGAGTTGAATTTGAAGGATAAAGGAGCGGTGCACCCTCACGAATTGTTGTCCGTCTAATACCTTTTCAAAAAAGGCCATGGTTTTGTTTTTTAGAAAGAACCCTTCGTTGGTATGGATTTTTACATAGTCGTCATCGGCTTCGAGGTAATTGATTTCCTGGATGGGTATAATTTTGATTTTGCCACCAATTCTAACTACCACGCGTTGACTTTGTGCTGGGGAAGGGGCGAAGTCTTCTACCGTTTTCATCGTTTTGTCACGGGTTTCCTGACCAACTTTTGTGTCTATGAATTTTCTGATGGCTTTTTCTAAGCGTGTTTTACTAAATGGTTTTAACAAATAATCAATGGCGTGGGTATCAAATGCTTTGATGGCATATTCGTCAAAGGCAGTGGTAAATATTACCGCCGGTGAATGGTCTAACAATTCCAACATTTCAAATCCATTTATTTTAGGCATTTGAACATCCAAAAATATTAGGTCAGGTTTGTGTAGGGCGATAGCTTTTACACCCTCAAATCCATCGCCACATTCTTCCACAATTTCTAGTTCATTAAATTCCTCTAAATATTCTTTCAATAAAGTACGTGCAAGTGGTTCATCATCAATAATTATAACCTTAATCATGTTGCTGTGGAATTAGAATATGGGTGGTAAATAAATGGTCTTTGGCTACGGTCGACAATAAATCCTGTCTGAAATACAAAAGGTACAAACGTCGTTTGATGGCGGTCAACCCAAATCCAATGCCTTGCTTTGGTGACGCTGTAGCCGGATCAAAAGGGTTGATGACTTCTAGGTGCAATTCACTTTTAATCAAATCTCCTTTGATGGTAATGGTGACATTTTCGGTAGTATCGTACAACCCAAACTTGATGGCATTTTCAACGATTGGTTGTAAAAGCATAGGAGGAATGGTTGATTTTAAAACGTTTTCTGGAACAGAAATGTCCGTTACCAACCGGTGTCCGAACCTTACTTTTTCTATTTCTAAGTATATCGATAAGTACTCTAATTCTTCTGCTAAAGTTACAAAAGGAACGTCTTCACGTTTTAACGTTCCTCTTAAAAAGTCAGACAATTGATGGATCATTTTGCGCGCTTCTTCAGGTCTTGAGCCTATCAAAGCACTGATAGAATTGAGGCTATTGAATAAAAAATGTGGTTGAAGTTGTTGTCTTAATTTGAACAGTTCTGCTTCTCTGGTCAATTTTTCTGCATCCTCATTTCTTTTTAATTGTTCTCTTTGGTCTTCAAAACGATAACACAATTGACTGGTAAATCCAATGACGCAAACAAGTAGAGTGCCATTGATAAACCTCATTGCCAGTGATTTGTAAAGTAAATCAATATACACTTCATCAACCACAACAAAATGCAGGATCATCCATTTGCTAAACAATACACAAAAAGCAGACAGGAATATACTTAAAAACAATACCTGAAAAAACTTGTCCTTTTCTGGGCGGTAATAATGAAACATATTGCTTACAAAATAACAAGTCAAAAGTAATAAGCCATTAAAAATAAAATTGTCAGCCAATGCAATCCAGAACGAAATTCCGAACAATGACAGCAGGTATTGGTGGAAAGCCATCCAAAGGATACTGATGGAGAAAAAGACAATTCGAAATTTGGCTATCGTAAACAAAAGCGTATTTGATTTAAGGGGATTGTAATTTAGCGATTAATTAGGAAGCATTCCTTCTTTGATCCATTTGATATAGGCTTCACTTTGGTCAGGCTCTTCAGTTCTTATACAAAGCGTAGTGCCGTCACTTAGTTTTTCAATGGCTTGTATTTGCGCTGTGCTGATAAAATTCCAGGAGACCAATTCTCCGCCTTTATTCACTATATTTTCTTCCCCATTTTTTCCTGAAATCATTGCTTTTTGATATGCATGCGTTGGAGAATCGCCCTGAATGAGCACCATTCTTTCTTCAAATTGGGGTTGATGGTGGCCATCACCTGTAATGATTTGAAAAACGTTTTTTACAATATACCAATTCATACATTAATTTTAAAATGATTTAATATCAATTCCTCCGAGTAGATTTACTCCTTTAATTACCAGTACTTTATCAGGGTCAGTTACTGTGTTTTCCTGAGGTCTTCGGTCTTGAAATCCTCCCATCACCGAAACCAATTCTGATTGAACAATCCAATGTGGAGGTACGATGATTTTTACACCACTAAAAACTTGGGATACATTTAAGGTTACTTTGCCTTGAATGTCGGCTTGGGAGAAATTAAATTCACAACCAGCCATGAAGGAAACCATGTCTCCACCTTTGAAGTTTTTTGATAAGATTACCTTTTTTACGCCGCTGAATACTGTCACAGAATTGAGTACATCTTCAGATGTCATTTCTTCTGAAATTGAATTTTGGGTTGTACAATCGTTCCAGTAGTTGGAAGGAATGGAAGGTTTGAATAGACTTTTAATCAGCAACATTAAACCGATTAAAATAATCACAACTGGCCAGGCATAATTGAATATGTGAAGTTCCGGTCTCATTTCATCTGCCAAAAACACACCTCCTATGGTGATTAGGATTAGCCAGGAAATTCCCCTACATCCCTTTTTCATCCCTAAGTAGCAGCCTACCACTATCAATATCATTTCCCATGAAAATAACCATTCAGGAAATTCTACGCCTATTTTTTTTGCAAACAATACCACCCCGACGCCAAGTAAAAACAGGCCCGTGATGGCTAAGTTTGTTTGTTTATTGGTTTTCATAAGTAGTAAATTTAGAATTTTTTAAAGTGTATTTTTCACATTTCATTTTTAACCAATGGGTATCTGATTTTTGAGAACGAAACAATAATCCAATTCCCAACAAAATTAAAGCGATTGGCCAGATGTATTCGGCAACACAAAAAGAAGGGTAAATGATTTCTCCTAAAAATATTCCCCCAATTAAAATTAAAATAACTCCTGCACCGTGGCGAAAGTTATTTTTAATCATTTTAAATATACCAATCACTATCAACAACATTGGCCAGGTCAATAACCAGTTTGGGAATATTACCCCTAATTTATCCAAAAATAACAATATGCCTATGCCCATTACTAAAATTCCTGCGAGGGCGACATTCATTCTTGTCGATGTTTTCATGTTTTCTAATTTAACGATTCAAATGTAAAAAATTGTATTTCATTGTGGTTTATGGATTAGGTAACAAAGCCTCAATACTCGGTGAATGGCAATTTTTAGGAGGGGAAAAGTATTGTGTTTATTCATTTGTCATTTAGCTGATTATTAAGTTTATTTTTACACAAGGTAAATCGCATAATTTTAGGTATTTTGCAGGGCAGATATGACTACCAATTCTAAAATACAAATTGTAAACCATGCCCAAATTGATTTCACAAAATGGGATGATTGCATTGCAAAGTCGTGCAATGGATTGGTTTATGCGTACAGTTGGTTTTTGAACATTGTTTCTCCAGGTTGGAAAGCCGTAATTGTAAACGATTATAAATTGGTGATGCCACTGACGCATAATTCAAAATGGGGGATTTCGTATTTGTACCAGCCTTTTTTTACCCAGCAGCTAGGTTTGTTTGGAGCTAACGAAGTTGATATACAGAAAAATTTGATTCCTGTAATCGACCTTATAAAGAAACAGTACAACTTTATTGATGTTCAACTCAATGCATGCAATCATTTTACGGGTGAAAATTTAAGAGATAATTTTGAATTGAACCTGCATTTGCCTTATGAACAATTGTTTAAAAACTATGGACATGGGATCAAAGACAACCTTCGGAAAGCTAAAAAACAAAACTACGAGGTGATTTCAACCCATGATTTTCAAGTTTTGATTCATTTTTTTATTCATGAAAAAGGGGGCGATTTAAATAACATCACTCCAAAACATTATGCATTGCTCTCGCAAATTTGCACTGCTTGTCAACAGAGGAATAGTTTACATTGTAAAATGATTGTTGCCAGTGATCAATCTATCATTGCTTCTGCTATATTTATACATACCAGTTCCAGGATAATTTTTATCAACGGAACGAGTGACGCTGAAGGGAAAAAGAATGGCGCTTTGTCTTTTTTGCTAGACCAGCACATCGCAGAAAATGCGGAGCAGCAAATGGTCTTTGATTTTGAGGGTTCTGTAGATCCGAATTTGGGTAAATTTTACAAAAGCTTTGGTTGTACCAACAGGCCTTATCCCAAATTGAAAAGCAATACTTTGCCTTGGCCCATCAGACTGCTAAAAAAATAAACAGCAATCAAATTCATTGCTTGTTGAAATCAGCCTCATCCCAACCCTAGAGCTACGCTCGTAACTTTCGCACTCTCGTAACTTTCGCACTCTCGTGCTCAGTTATAAAGGAGAAGGACTTAGATGCTGGTAAATTATATTCTTAATTTCTCAAAACAAGCAGATTATTTTTTAGATTAAGTACAAATTTATGATTAAAGGCGAGATCCTTTCCTTTTGGAGAGGGCTGGGGAGAGGCTTTTTAAGCAAATTAATTTGAATGCGCCTAGCTTTGCTTGTTGTTTTGCCTTTGAATATTGATATTTACACTTGAGAAAACCCTCCATGGAAGATATGCCAAAGATTTTAATCATAGACCTCATGCACGAAAGTATTGTGCCATTATTGACTCATATCGGTTATGAGGTCGCTTATGAACCTGCGATTACGGTTTCGGAAATTCACGAGCGTATTTCAAATTATGAGGGTCTGATTGTGAGGTCAAAAATCAGCATCAACAAGGATTTGATTGAAAAAGGAACCCGACTAAAATTTATTGCTAGGGCAGGGGCGGGTATTGACCAGGTAGATGAGACGTATTTAAAAGCAAGAAAGATTACTTTGCTGAATGCTCCTGAAGGCAATAGGGTTGCGGTGGGGGAACATACTTTAGGAATGTTGTTGTGTTTAATGAATAAATTGAACACCGCAAACACGGAAGTGAAAGCGGGTATTTGGGACAGGGAAGCGAATAGAGGGTTTGAAATTTCGGGTAAAACGATTGGCATTATAGGTTATGGAAATATGGGGCAAGCTTTTGCCAAATGTTTAAAAGGTTTCGATTGCAGGGTATTGGCCTATGATAAATTCAAAAAAGATTTTAGTGATGAATTTGCACAAGAGGCGAGTTTAGAGGAATTATTTGAAACTGCAGAGGTTCTTAGTTTGCATATTCCTTTGACTTTAGATTCTAGGAATTGGGCTGATTCCACATTCTTTTCAAAATTCAAAAAACCAATTTGGTTTCTCAATACTGCCAGAGGAGAAATTGCGAGTTTTAAAGCGGTTGCTGAAAGTATCAACAACGGACAAATTTTAGGTGCAGGGTTGGATGTGTTGGAAAATGAAAAATTAAAGACTTTATCTGACGAGCAACGCCTGTATTTTAATGAATTGGTAAATGCTCCGAATGTATTGTTTACCCCACATGTTGCAGGTTGGACCCATGAATCCTACCGTAAAATCAATGAAGTTTTAACTCAAAAAATTAAGCAATTGAATTGAGTGGTATCAGCATTTCAACTTTCTGATTGTATTCCAAATCGACTACCAGTCCTCATCCCAACCCTAGAGCTACGCTCGTAACTTTCGCACTCTCGTGCTCAGTTATAAAGGAGAAGGGCTCCTCATTCCGCTTTAATTTCAAGGTTTTAGTGCTTTTTACTTGCTAACTCTTTAAATAAGTTGAAATGTATGTTAAATGTGCAAGTCCCTCTCCTTTGGAGAGGGATTTAGGGTGAGGCTTTGAATTGTAATCTACTGCGCTATTTATATAGCAATTATTAAAACAACCAAACTTTAGAACAGAGCCATTTATTTTTATGTGTTTGCCCTGAATCCTAGCTGTTTTTACTTTCAATATTCAGCATTTTTCAATAACTTTGAAAATTACGCCCAAAACATACTTCATGGAATTGAATCACCTAACCGCTATTTCTCCTATTGACGGAAGATATAGAAATCAAGTAAATTTATTAGCTCCTTTTTACGCCGAAATCGGCTTAATTAAATACAGGGTTCAAATTGAAATAGAATATTTTATAGCACTTTGTGAATTGCCTTTGCCTCAGTTGGCTGATTTTAACAAAGCACTTTATCCTCAACTTCGCGCTTTGTACCAAAATTTTTCTGAAGCCGACGCGCTTTGGATCAAAGACAAAGAAAAAATTACCAACCACGATGTGAAAGCGGTGGAGTATTTTATCAAAGATGGTTTTGATAAATTAGCACTTAACAAATACAAAGAGTTTATTCACTTTGGATTAACTTCTCAAGACATCAACAATACTGCTATTCCATTACTTTTAAAGGACAGTATTCAACAAGTCATTGTTCCTAAAATTGAAGAAGTAATTGCTTGTCTGGAGGCAAATTCGGAAGCGTTTAAAGACGTTCCGATGTTGGCCAAAACTCATGGACAACCTGCTTCTCCAACACGTTTGGGTAAGGAATTAAAAGTATTTGTAGAACGTTTACAAGTGCAATTGGCACATGTCAATGCTACGGCATTTTCAGCAAAGTTTGGTGGTGCTACAGGAAATTTCAATGCTCATTTTGTTGCTTATCCAAGCATTGACTGGGTAGGTTTTGCAAACAGTTTGGTAAACAATGTGTTGGGATTGAATAGGAGTCAGTACACGACTCAAATTGAGCACTATGACAATTTAGCGGCTTTGTTTGATGCTTTCAAAAGAATCAATACCATTTTGATTGACCTTGACAGAGATATCTGGCAATACATTTCAATGGGTTATTTTAAACAAAAAATCAAAGCCGGAGAAATTGGTTCTTCAGCGATGCCTCATAAAGTGAATCCGATAGATTTTGAAAACTCTGAAGGAAACCTTGGAATGGCCAACGCTTTGTTTGAACATTTGGCTGCCAAATTACCTATTTCAAGGTTACAACGTGACCTTACGGATTCTACGGTTTTGAGAAATGTTGGTGTTCCGATGGCACATACTTACATTGCTTTGTTGTCATTACTCAAAGGATTGAATAAATTAGAACTTAACGTGCAGGCTATCAATGCTGATTTGGAAGAAAATTGGGCGGTAGTTGCGGAAGGAATTCAGACGGTATTGAGAAGGGAATTTTATCCTGAGCCTTATGAAAGATTGAAAGATTTGACACGTAAAAATGACAAAATTACTTCGGTGACCATCAAAGAATTTATTGATGGTTTGGACGTAAGCGAGTCTATCAAAATAGAACTAAGAGCCATTACTCCCTACAGTTATACCGGGATCTGTTATTAGTACTTGTTGGTGATCAGTTATCAGTTTAGTATCATCTAATACTAAACTGGTAACCGATAAATGAAAACTAAAAAAACGATGACAAAATCACTTAAGATATTTTTATCAGGATTTGTTTGCCTCGGTTTGTCTATCGTGTTGGTTTTGTACCTTGATTTTTTGCCAAGTACTCCCAATTATGCCTACCATACCAAAACGGTATCGCATAAAGTAAATGCTCAGCTGAAGTATATTAAAAATGAAGCTTCCAAACTCAAGCAAAAAATCAACGAGTCGGAGTACATCAACTTTACTTTTATTGTAGAAAAATTTAAATACCCATATTTCATTTTTGAAGATGGGAAACTCCTTTTTTGGTCTGACAATAAAGTTTTTCCAAGTTATTCGAGCATCAGTGGTATTTACAAATACAAATTCATTACCCTCAAAAATGACAAATACCTGGTTTGTAGGTACCAGTTTATTTCCAATAGGGGAAAGTCGTATGAAGTTTTTTTTATGATCAATCTCTATAGCCATTATGAGATTGAAAATGAATACCTTAAAAGTAAACTGAACGAAGATTTCTTCGCGCATTACCAGGTGCATCTGAGTGATTATGGTACGGAAGGGAAATACAATATTTTTGCTGAAACAGGAGAATATTTGTTCTCCATAGAATATGATGAAACCAAAAAGAATGACAGCGCACTGTGGTTGGCGGTAACATTTATTTTGATGGTTTCAGGGATTAGTTTGATTGTTTTGTTCATTTACAACAAGGTGATTTCCCTTCAAAAAATTGAAAAATATGAGTCTGCCTTTTTGCTGATTTTATGTTCTGTGGTTTCTATGAGGGCTATTATGTTGTATTTTGAAATGCCTTTTTTCCTGGTCGATTGGGATATTTTTAATTCTAAATTTTATGCTTCATCTGTCATTTCTCCATCGGTAGGGGACTTGTTTATCAACCAGTTGTGTGTATTTTTTGTGTTGCTCTATTTCTTTACCCATTATAAAAAAACGAACTATTCGTTCAAATTGGAAAAGCTTAACAGCAAGTGGAAGTTGGTGGTGGCTTTTG
>Ga0209353_10001146_pt1 | contig 15230 bp, 9 predicted proteins | sample LauGreSpBDMM15SD_2_FD_187561 | JGI IMG/M metagenome (GOLD analysis project Ga0209353, IMG submission 187561) | Freshwater lake microbial communities from Lake Michigan, USA - Sp13.BD.MM15.SD (SPAdes) (version 2) | ecosystem: Environmental > Aquatic > Freshwater > Lake | place: Lake Michigan, USA...
GCAGGAACATTAGGTACAGCCATGGTGGAAGGTAGAATTTCAGGTGGGGTAGTGGTTGGCAACAATACCGATATTGGTGGTGGCGCTTCGATTATGGGGACACTTTCTGGTGGAAATAAAAATGTGATTTCAATAGGTGAAAAATGTTTGTTGGGTGCAAATTCAGGAACGGGTATTTCTTTAGGATTTGGCTGTACCATTGAAGCTGGTTTGTACATCACTGCTTCTGCTAAAGTACATTTGTACAATGGAAACAACGAACCTGTAAACATTGACAATATAGTCGTAAAAGAAGGTGAGAATGTGGTGAAGGCAATGGCTTTAAATGGGAAAGATAAATTGTTGTTTTTGAGAAATAGTGAAACGGGAACGGTGATTTGTAAACCTAATCCAAAAACAATTGAACTCAATGCTACTTTACATGCTTAAAAAAATTATTAACTTAAGAGCTCGAAATTTTCGGGCTTTTTTGTTAATAGATCAATTAAATTTTTAAAAGTATACCTGATGAAACGTTTTAATACTGAAAAATCAAAAAAAATAGCACCTATCAAAATCATCATTATAGGTTTTATATTTGTTGCCATTGGATTTGCCATTCACCTAAAAATGAAAAAAAGTGACCGAGTGGCTTCACTCAAGCAAGCTTCTTCATCGTTTGCGTTGTTGGATACTTCTGCCATCGATAAAATCATTTTATTCAATGGAAAAGAAGTAATTACCCTGAGTAAAAATGTTAAGCACAAATGGCTTTACAACGGCATAGCATCAGCCAATCAACCAGCAATTACGGAGTTATTACAGGCAATGCTGCTTTTAAAACCCCTGAAAACAGTAAAGGAAAGTGACATGGACAAAGAGGCTATTGATTTGCGTACCAACGGAATTAAAGTGCAGTTTTATGCCGGAGAAATTGAAGATAGGGCTTTTTATGTGAATAACGCAAGCAATGCAACACCTACAAAAATGATGATGGTAAGCTCAGGAGCACCTTATTTTATTGTTTGTGAAGGCTATGACGATAAAGTAAATCAGTTGTTTTCTGTAACATCCGATCACTGGAAAACATTGAAGTTTTTTAATTCTACAGCAAGCTCCATCCAATCCATAGAATCAAAATCGAGTCAATTGCCTGCATTTACTTTACAGTACGACGCTGGTTTTTTCAAATTAAATCCTAAAGATGAAATATTGTCAAAAGATGCCGTCAACGACTATTTTAATCAAATTCTTGCTTTGGAAATGGATGCTTATGTGGGGATGAACCAAGCGGATGAAAGTGCCATTCCTCTAGCGACTTTAAGTTTAACAGATGTAGATGCAAAACGCAATAACCAGTTAGAGGTATTGAAAATAGAGTCCACCAAAGCACTGATACGAAATAGCAAGGGAGGAAAATGCGGGTATATCAGCAAGGAAAAATTAGCGCAATTGTTTCCAGTTGATTTTAAGTAGGGAAGTGCTCGCAAAACAATAAATTTTGAATTTTGAATTTTGAATTTTAAATTAAATCAGGCTTTAATTGAATTGTTATGGGTAATATATTGGGCTTGCTGAAAAACTCAAAAAAAATAAATTTTTAATTTTAGCCATGCCAGGCTTTTGTATCCAATATTTTCCAGCATATAAGATTTCAAATCATTCACCTCCAACTTCTCACAAAAAAGACCATAAAAAAAGCCTCCCACAAAGTAGGAGGCTTTTTACCAAAAGCGATTAAGATTATATTTTTGCTAGTTTTTCAACCACCGCTTTGAAAGCAAGTGGATTATTCGCTGCTAAATCAGCCAATACTTTTCTATCTAACTCAATACCTGCTACTTTCAAAGCACCAATAAATTTAGAATATGACCAACCATATTCTCTCACGGCTGCGTTAATTCTTTGAATCCATAACGCACGGAATTCTCTTTTCTTGTTTTTTCTGTCTCTGTAAGCGTATTGTAAACCTTTTTCATAGGTATTTTTCGCTACTGTCCACACATTACCTCTAGCACCAAAGTATCCTCTGGTTTCTTTCAGTATTCTTTTTCTTCTTTTTCTTGACGCAACACTATTGACCGAACGTGGCATATTTTAATTGTTTTTGACTATTGGCGATTCGCCCTCCAGCGGATACTTAAAACCAACAATCGGGTTTAATAATTTATTAACCTCTACAGATTAAATGAACAACAACTGTTTAACTCTTGGTAAATCTGCTTTACTCACAAGACCAGCTTTAGTAAGATTTCTCTTTCTTTTAGTTGACATTTTAGTAAGAATGTGGCTTTTGAAAGCGTGTTTTCTTTTAATTTGACCTGAACCAGTTACCTTAAATCTCTTTTTGGCACCTGAATTAGTTTTTACTTTTGGCATTTCTTTACTGTTATTAAAACCGTGATTTATTTTTTAATCGCTTTTGGTGCTACGTAAAGGATCATTCTTTTACCTTCCAGGGCTGGCATTTGTTCAATTTTACCGAAATCAGTTAACTGCTCTGCAAAACGAAGTAACAATGCTTCTCCTCTTTCTTTGTATACAATAGAACGTCCAACAAAATGAACATACGCTTTCACTTTTGATCCTTCTTTCAGGAAGTTAATGGCATGTTTCAACTTAAATTCAAAATCATGGTCATCGGTATTTGGTCCAAAACGGATTTCTTTAACGATGATTTTATGTGCTTTTGCTTTAAGTTCTTTTTGCTTTTTCTTTTGTTCGTATTTAAACTTAGAATAATCAACTACCTTACAAACAGGCGGTTCGGCATTTGGAGAAATCTCCACCAAATCCAATCCTTGCGCCTTAGCAATCGTGATTGCTTCTTGTACAGGATATACTCCAATAGTAACGTTCTCACCCACCAGACGAACGGTAGCTGACCTGATTCTTTCGTTAACTTTGTACGGTTCCTCAACTTTACCTCTGTTGGGAACAAATGGCCTAGGCTTATTAATGACTAAATAATTTTAAATTAAACAAATTTGAATTGCGAATGTAGCATTTTTATTTTGTAAAACAAAAATATGAACATTACTTATTGCGACGATTATACTTTGATGGCATTGTTTACTTCTTTTTCAAAAATTTCCTTAAATTCTTGAATAGTAAGTGTTCCCAGATCGCCTTCGCCATGTTTTCGTACAGAGATTTTTTGCTCCCCTTCTTCCTTTTCACCTATAATGATCATGTAAGGGACTTTTTTCATTTCTGCATCCCTGATTTTTCTGCCAATTTTTTCATCTCTATGGTCCAGATAACCAACGATATTGTTTTCTTCGAAAAAGCTATACACTTCTTGTGCATAGTCTTGGTATTTTTCTGAAATTGGCAATACCGCAATTTGTTCTGGAGACAACCAAAGTGGGAAATTACCGCCACAATGTTCAATCAATACCGCAATAAAGCGTTCCATAGATCCAAATGGGGCACGGTGAATCATTACCGGTCTGTGTTTGGCATTGTCGGCTCCGATGTATTCCAATTGGAAACGTTCAGGAAGTTGGTAATCTACTTGTATGGTTCCCAATTGCCATTTTCTTCCTATGGCATCTCTCACCATAAAGTCTAGTTTAGGGCCATAAAATGCCGCTTCCCCAAGCTCGGTTACCGTATTCAATCCTTTTGCATTTGCCACTTCTATAATGGCTGCTTCTGCTGAATCCCAATCTTCATCAGCACCGATGTATTTTTGTTTGTTGTTCGGATCACGCAATGAAATTTGGGCCGTAAAATCTTCAAAACCCAAGGCGTTGAAAACATACAGTACCAAGTCAATTACTTTTCCGAATTCTGCTTTCACCTGCTCACGCATACAGAAAATGTGGGCATCATCTTGCGTAAAGCCTCGAACCCTTGTCAATCCGTGCAACTCACCGCTTTGTTCATAACGGTAAACGGTACCGAATTCTGCCAAACGCAATGGCAAGTCTTTGTATGAACGTGGTTTAACTTTATATATCTCACAGTGGTGAGGGCAGTTCATTGGTTTCAGGAAAAATTCTTCTCCTTCATGTGGTGTTTTGATGGATTGGAAAGAATCCGCACCGTACTTTTCATAGTGACCAGAAGTTACATACAAGTCTTTGTGTGCAATATGTGGGGTAACTACCTGTAAATAACCAGCTTTAAGTTGTGCTTTTCTTAAGAAGTTTTCCAACCTGTCGCGCAACATGGCACCTTTGGGTAACCAAAGCGGAAGGCCTTGTCCTACTTTTTCAGAGAAAGCAAACAGTTCTAATTCTTTGCCCAGTTTACGGTGGTCGCGTTTTTTTGCTTCCTCCAACATGGTCAAGTAGTCTGTTAAATCTTTTTGTTTAGGGAATGAAACACCGTAAATACGGGTCAGTTGTTTGTTTTTTTCATCACCTCTCCAATAGGCACCAGCAACGCTCATCAACTTCACGGCTTTGATAAAACCAGTGTCAGGGATATGCGGGCCACGACATAAGTCTGTGAATTGTCCTTGGGTATAAAAAGTGATGGATCCATCGGCCAGGTCTTTTAACAGGTCTAGTTTGTACTCATCACCTTTGGTGGTGAAATAAGCAATGGCATCGGCTTTAGAAACTTCTTTTCTTTGGTACTCATTTTTGAGACGGGCAAGCTCAATCATTTTATCTTCAATGGCTTTAAAGTCATCCGATGAAAATGCTTTTTCTCCTAAATCAATATCGTAATAGAAACCTGTTTCAATGGCTGGGCCAATTCCAAATTTTACATTTGGGTATAAAGCTTCCATAGCTTCTGCAAAAAGGTGTGCTGTAGAATGCCAAAAAGTTGCTTTCCCATCAAGGTCGTTCCAGGTAAGCAATTGTAAGGTTGAGTCAGAATCAATCGACCTGTTCGATTCAATCACTTTACCATTTACTTTTGAAGCCAATACGTTACGTGCTAAACCTTCGCTGATACTCAATGCCACTTCGTGACTTGTAACTCCTTTTGGAAATGCTTTTACAGTGCCATCAGGAAGAGTAATGTTGATCATTTTATATTTGTTTTTAAATTTTATAGTCTAGAGTACAGCGTATAGAGTACAGCGTATAGAGTACAGCGTTTGTAATTGTTGTTTGAAAATGGTGTGCATTATCAAATAATAAATTTATTCCCTATAATTTAGTACTATCTACTCAGTACTCTTTACCCTGTACTCTGTACTCTGTACTCTGTACTTAATTGATGCTGTCCGTCCTTACTTTCGCTACACTGTCCTGAACGAGGTGCAATTTAGCTCTAATTTTATTTAAATGATGAATGGCATCGTGATTTGACGTATCTTTTCTTACCACATCTTCAAGTAATCGCAGTGCATATTCGTTTTTTCCTGTATACCAGTAACACAATCCGAGGTAATAATTGGCTTGGGGTATTTTATCGGTATACTTCACAACTTTTTGAAAGTAAGGTTCTGCGGCAACATAATTACCAACATCCATGTACCATAAGCCCAATTTGTATTCTGCCCAATACATTCCTGGATCTAAATCTACAGCCATTTGGTACAGTACTTTGGCGCTGTCTTTTAAGCCCATATTCTCAAAAATACTTCCTTTTCTAAAATGCAGTTGCGCATTGGTCGGGTTATAGCTCAGTCCCTGTAAAATATAGTTCATGGCAACTTTATTGTCTTTTTGAGCTTCATAAATCGTGGCCAGTTCGGCGTATATTTCAGGTACATCGCGTCTTTTTTGGGAAGCAATAATGAAATTGTTAATAGCCCTATTCGTGTCTTTCATTTGGGCGTAAATTTGTCCTTTTAACAAATACACTTTAAAGTCAGTAGGCAATAAATGTTGTGCTCGGTTAATTTTATCTAGGGCCACCCTGAAATTATTGAGGTGTAAATATACTTCACCTCGCAATAAATTGAGCTCAAAATCGTCTTCAAAAAGGTTTTCAACGGCTTGAAGCGCCACCAAAGCTTTTTCATAATCCTGTAAACTGATCAGTATTTTGGCTTTTAGGATATAAAAATCTGCGACTTCTGCATCGGCTTCTATGGCTTTTGAGATGTCGATATACGCTTTTTCAAAATCCTGGAATTTATAATACAGTTGTGCTCTTTTGTATAATAGCTCTTCATTATCTGGATCATTAAAAAGTGCGTCATCTAGTAACTTGAGCTCTATTTGGGTATAATCCTTTTGTGGATCAGGGATATACCTGATGGTATCGTCTTGCCTGACTTCGCAGGAAAATAGGACGGTTAAAAGGATGATATATAGCAATTTTAATTTCAACCTATTAAGTGTTACTGGTTAATTGGTGCTCAATTTAGGGAATTATAATTTACATTCATCAAGTTATAATGTAAACTGGGCCGAAAATTTTAATCCCCATCGGTTTATTTTATACCCAAGTTGTTGCTCGTCATTATAAGTGAGTCGGTGAAGTACTTCTATCCGTAAGAATTTAAAAATATTTTCTATGCCATAACCCGCTTCCCAGTAAGGTGTATTGGTCAAATGATTGTATTGTGGATTGAATACGCCACCAACCATGATGTTTTCATTGGCGCTTTTCACGCCACCCCAAAGCACTGTGGTGGTCAATACCTCTCTCCACTTTAATTTATTGAGCAATGGAATTTTATTAAATAGCAATCCTTCCAGGTGTTGCGCGTATTCAATGGAAACAAAACGATCGCTCACGAATTCAAAATAATTCATCAAGTTAAATGAATTGCGGTTATACAATGGGGTTTCATTTCCCAAATGTACCCTCAGTAACGGATATGGTAGTTCTTCATGGATGTATCCGGCATTGAAATTATACCTTCCATAACCTAAAAATCCTGTTTTAAACCTATGGACAACATTTATGTTGATTTTATTGTAATCAAATGAACCTCCCAATAGTCCTTTGAATCCATGGGCGTATCTCAAGGTCAATACAGGCCAGTTTTTGGTGCCCAAAGACATCCTGTTGTTTCCATTTCTAATCCAGATTTCTTTTCTTGAAAGTCTGATTTGTCCTGCTATTTCTGTGGCATTCAAATTATAGCCTTTGGGAGAGTTTGCGGTGTCCGATACATTTTTGTAATAGGCAAAGGGGTGGTTTAAATAAAATTCCTGAAGTGGATCAAAAGACCTGGTTTTGAAATGTATGGAAGGAGTAATTCCTTTTTTTATTTCAGATTCAAAAGAAAATGTATTTTCGGTAAACCAATAGGGTCTGCGTAGCATACCATTTCGGGTGGACGCTAAAAACAAGGCATTATTTCCTGCGAGGTCTGTTTCAAATCCCAATTGTTCAATATCTCGTGTATGGGAAATGCTTAATTCTGTCCAGTGATTTTTAGAAAAAATATAATTAAGTCCGCCGCTGTATTTCCATTTTTTGTCTTTGGTACCATAAGCCAGGTACCCTTTCAGGGTTAATTTATTACTCATTCTAAAATTGGTCACAAAACCCAGTCTGACACGGTGGCCTTCCACATTGTTGTGGTTATACAGGTATAAATAAGGTCCTATATTGAAATAACCAATTCTTTTATAACCGTTGATGGCAATGTCAATGAGTTCGATATAGGTTTTTACAGTAGGTAAATTGTTGAGTGTATCAATCATTTGGTACACGTTTTTTTCTGAAGTATTTAGCTTTTCGTGTCTTTTCTCATCCCAATAACTTTGTTGCTTTTCTTGGGCATCTTCAGCAATGTTGTATTCTGTATCAAAAAAATCTTTTTCAGTATGTGGTTGATTGATAATGACATCTTTGTTGGAGATGTAGTATTTGGCTATCATTCCGGCAATGCTGTCAAGAGGTTCTTCAATGTCCAATAAAATTCTTGTTCTTGCTGGATACCATGGACCAGATGCTGTTTGGTCTAATTCCTGTTTGATTTTAATGAGGTCAACAAAATTCAGGTTTGCAGTTTTGTCAATAACCAAATCAACACGCTTCAAGGCATAACTTGAATCTGTAATCCAGATATGCCCTTTGAAAGCTAAGTCTTGTGGATTTTTAGGCGTTACTTCAATTTTATAACACCAATCTTTGTCCACAAACATACTGTCTTCCAGGTAAAATTCGTAGTACATTTTCCAGCCATCAGCAATCGGGGATACGAAATTTTTGTTCACAATCATCACCCAGTTTTGGTTAAAATCGTACTCAATAAATGCTTGTTCTATCAATTGTTGTAAGATTGTTCCTTCACCCAATCCTACACCTCTTTTTTTCTGGGCTACGATTAGTTCTTTTTCTTTATTTATTACACGATCAACATACACATTTTTAATGGTTTCGGTCATGTAAAAAGGCAAAACATGTTTTCCATCATCACCATTCACTTCTTTCATACTGTCTAATAAAGCCGCAATTTCGCGCATAGCTTTACGCTTTTTCATTTTATTGGAAATGTGGTCAATGTCAATTTCAATCTTACTGTACTGTTCTGTTTCTATTTGTTTGATGAGCGCCCTGTCGTTCAACTTTTTGTTGATGACAGCCTTTCTAATGAGTTGGTAAGCAGGGTTTTCTTTGGCACGAACTACCACTTCCTGCATTTCTAAACTTGTGGGTTCTATTTGAATATTGAGGATTTGCTTTTGACCTTTGATGTATTTTTTCTTCCTGAGTTTGTAGCCTAAATACAATACACTGATGGTATCATTTTCTATTTTTGAATCAATGGTCAGGGAATAATTTCCATCAAAATCGGTCACCGTATTCACTGAAGTTCCTTTGATAAATACTTTCACGTATCCCATTGGCTCTCCATTAGATGCATCGGTAACTTTACCTGAAATGATGGTTTGTTGCGCCGTTGCGGAAACAATTTCAGCCAGGAAAAATAAGAATAGGAAAAGAAATTTGTACATTATTGATGATTAAAATAAGCCTAATTGATTATCAGGTTTTGAGGGTTTGGTACTTAATTCTATGGTTGTGCCTGCTTCAATGTTTTCTCCTTCAGCCTTTTCATCCTCTTCCACCACTTTTTCAATATCGTCTTCCACTTTAGAAGCCAATAACTTAACTTTCAGTACTTTATTGTTTGTCAGCCTATTGCCTAAAGCTTTCCAGCCTTTGATGTCAATAAGCATGTCCATATCATAAATTGTAGTCTCGGCAGGGGCATTTACTTTTTTAGATTCTACTTCAATTTGGGGTTGTTTTGCAGTAGTCGCTAAAACTAAATTGGACCCTTTGGATTCACTGATAAACAAGAATTTTTTGCCTAAGGTAGTCGTTTCAATTTTGAATCTTTTTACAAAATAATTGGCTTGAGCGCCATCATAATGTACCACGTTAATGATCTTATTGGTATCTAGTTTTTCAATCAATTCAATTTCTGCAGGAACGTACCTGTTGGTCAATTCAAACGAAGTGATTTCATAAGAGCCGTCTTTGGTGATGACCAAAATTTTATCATCTCCCAAAAAATTGCCTAAGTATTTTCCTCGTTTTTCAGTATTTAACCTGCCTATGATTTCATCATAAGAAATGTCCACCCCACCTAAAGTCGAAACGCCGGCAGATTTGAAAATTACCTTACGAACAGGGTATTTGGTAAGGGTATTTCCCTGTGAATTTCTTCCTTTGATTTCTATTTCGGTGAAAGAATAATCATACACTTTGGTTCTTGCAGTACTTGCCGGGGTCAATTGTATGGTAATCGTTTCTGCTTCTCCATTGGCATTGGCACTAAAATACAGCAGTTTCGAACCTTTGTTTCCCATTGTTAAATCGTAGTCTTTGTCGCGGGTAATGCCTGTAACCTGAAAACGTTTCACCATGGTTTTTCCTGAAGCACCATCCATGTACACGGCATTGTATACCATGCGTTCATCTCCTTTTTTGAATACGCCCACATGGATAATGTCCTTGCCCATAAATACTTTATCCTGTACTTTCACAATGGAGTATTTACCGTCTGACCTAAAGGCGATTATATCATCGATGTCAGAGCAGTCGCATACAAATTCATCTTTCTTTAAACCGTAACCTATAAAGCCTTCTTTACGGTTTACATATAGTTTTTCATTGGCCGCAGCCACCGAAGTAGCAGTAATGTTATCGAATACCTGAATCAGGGTTTTGCGTTCACGTCCTTTGCCAAACTTGTCTAATAAGCGTTTGTAAAAGTCAATGGTATATTTGTTCAGGTGTTTTAAATTTGATTCTACCTTCGCAATTTCATCCTGCAATGATTTGATTTGTTCGTCTACTTTTGAAACATCAAATCGGGTAATGCTGCTTAATGGTTTGTCAATTAATTTTCGGTAATCTTCAGGAGTAATTGGCCTGTAGAATTGAGCAAAATATGGTTCAAATAAGGTGTCTAATACCTGACAACAATTGTCAAAACTTCCTGAATTTTCATATGCCTTGTTTTTGTACATGCCTTCCTGAATGAAGATTCGTAACAAAGAAGTAAAGAAAATTTTCTCTCTCAAATTGGCCAATTCAATCTCCAATTCTCTTTTGAGCAGTGCTTTGGTTTTGGCTGTACATATTCTCAAGATATCATTCACATTCATAAAATGTGGACGATCATCAATAATTACGCAGGCATTGGGAGAGATGGAAACCTCACAATCTGTAAAGGCATACAAGGCATCAATGGTAATGTCAGGAGAAACGCCAGGTTGCAGTTGAATTTGAATTTCAACATCCTTAGCAGTATTGTCAATTACCTTTTTGATTTTGATCTTCCCTGTATCATTCGCTTTTACAATGGAATCTATTAAAGAAGTGGTGGTGCAGGAGAAAGGTATTTCCTTGATTAACAAGGTTTTTTTATCGAATTCTTCAATTTTTGCTCTAACGCGAACTTTGCTGCCTCTAAGTCCTCCATTGTAATTGGTTACGTCTACCATTCCTCCTGTGTGAAAATCAGGAAGCACATTGGTTTCTTTGCCATTCAATAAATCTATGGAAGCTTCAATGAGTTCACAAAAGTTGTGAGGCATTATTTTGGTAGACAAACCTACCGCAATGCCTTCTACACCTTGTGCCAATAACAAAGGGAATTTTACAGGAAGGGTTACCGGTTCGCGTTTACGTCCGTCATAAGACAATTGCCATTCAGTAGTATCAGGGTTGAAGACTACTTCCAATCCGAATTTTGAAAGTCGTGCTTCTATGTATCGAGGAGCTGCGGAGCCATCACCGGTACGGTTATCTCCCCAGTTTCCCTGGGTATCAATTAACAATTCTTTTTGTCCCAAACCAACGATAGCATCTCCGATTGATGCGTCTCCGTGTGGATGGTACTGCATGGTAGAACCGATAATGTTGGCCACTTTGTTGAACCTACCATCATCCATTTCTTTCATGGCATGAAGTATTCGCCTTTGTACAGGTTTAAATCCATCTTCTATGGCTGGTACGGCACGTTCCAAAATTACATAAGAAGCGTACTCTAAAAACCAGTTTTCGTATAAACCAGAAATGGGAATTATATCATGTATGGCATCATCTCCAGCATTGGGCTGACTATCAAACTCATTTTCTTCGGGGTTGTCTGTTTGATCTATACTCATATTTACTACATCGGACTAAAAACAAAAGTAACAAAAAATACGAATGAAAAACAGTCGCTTAGCACCCCAAGTGAAGAAAATTACTTTTAGTTATTCTGCTTGATGTTGTTTGAATGATGTAACGCTGTTCATAATGAACACTTTGTAGCCAAATATTAAAAGCCATTGATGAAGTTAAATTTTGATTTCAACGCAATAACAATAACAGTATAAAACAGTTATCCTAATTTAAATCAATTCTATTTTACTTTGAACCTGCTGAAAAACTCCAAATTTGAAATTTGAATTTTAAATTTTGAATTTTGAATTTTAAATTAAATCAGGCGTCTTTTGAATTTTATGGGTAATAAATTGGGCTTGCTGAAAAACGCTAGATTTTGAATTTTAAATTTTAAATTAAATCAGGCGTCTTTTGATTTTTGAATTTTGAATAGAATTCATGTTTGAAAAAAATGAAATTTTAATTATGATGTTTTTACGATGAAGGTATGTTTACATATTTTTTATATGTAAGATGCATGAAAAATCGATTCACTAAGATCTTCCCAACTATTTTATAAATGAAGGAACTCTTTAATGAAATATCCTTACACTTACCAGAACAATAAGTCACATAAAGTGTTTTAAGTCAATCGGTAAAATGGTTTTCAGTATACTTAAATTGTTTAGGGTCTGAAAAACCACTAAAATTTTAAATATCAATAAATTGCAATTAAAAATAGAGTATAAAATGCACGTATATCATGCGCAATCTATGAATTGTCTTGCATTCGACCTTATAAAAATTGCGTGATCCCGATTTTCTCGGGAAAGCGGTTAAAAACAAAACACTGTTTGAGCCACTCGATTATTTTGTATTTTCAACAAATTTGGTGGCGAGATTGTTTCAGCGTAATGGAGCAAATTCGTAGCTTTTTTATACAAATGTCCGCCTTGGCTGAGTTTTGATTTTCGTTGGTTAATTTTTCATCAAGGGGGAATTGACAAATATTAGGAAAAAGTAAAGATTAATTGGTAATCGAGGTTTTCAGCAAGCCCTATTTATGCTTTGTGATTATCAAATGTTCAAGTCTTCCAGACTTGTTTCGGGTAATGTATTTTTGCCCCCGCATTTCATAGGGGCTATTATTGTTTAACCCTAACGGGTTTTGAATACAGTCAATCCGCAAAGATGGATTACAAATTCACACACATTTCATACGGGTTTTTATTGTATAACGCTAACAGGTTTGTTGTGCTGATAACCCGAAGGGTTAAACAAAAATAGCCGTAGGTGCAACCTATGGTAATAGAATTTTACGGAACTTTCGAAAGAGGTAATTTTGAAATAACCCCGAAGGGGTTAAACCAATCTTATCTACTCATGCAGCAATAGTAAGATTTGGTCGTGTCTGCCGTGGCGGACCAAGCTATCCATTGCATGTCCTTGCTGTGCTGCGGGCTTTTCATTCCTATACTTCATGCCAAGTACCTACTAATGGTGCACTATAGGTCAGATTAAAATTTATTAGCATTTTTCATCAAGCCCTGCTTATTACTTTACTCAACACTAAAAACTCAACACTCAACACTCCTTATTTGTTGCTTTTGAGTTTTTCAGCAGACCCTATTTAAATACCTTCCTTATGCCCCAATTTGTTTTGTGTTCAGCTGGTGGAGAAATGTTATTTGTTGAACTTGATTTTTGATGGAATAATAAATCAGCGATATACACAGCCACTTTTTCTGTTTCTGAATTTACACTTGGTGCAAGTGAATTGGGTGTGAAATAATTGGCGATAAATTGGGTGTCGAATTTCCCTGATTGAAAGGATTCATGTTGCATGACAAATTTACCAAAAGACAAAGTTGTAGCAATGCCTGTAATTTGGTACTCGTCTATGGCTCTTTGCATTCTTGAAATGGCTTCATCTCTGGTTGTACCATAGCAAATGAGTTTTGCTATCATGGGGTCGTAATAAATGCTGACTTCCAGGTTTTGTTCATAGCCATCGTCTACGCGTACGCCTGGGCCTTTAGGAGTAATATAGTTGGTAATTAATCCAGTGTGGGGTAAGAAGTTGTTCAAAGGATCTTCTGCACAAACCCGTAATTCTATGGCGTGTCCTTTTATTTTTAAATCTTCTTGGCTAAAGCTCAACGGTTTTCCTTCCGCAATTAATATTTGTTCTTTGACCAAATCAACTCCTGTGATCAATTCTGTTACAGGATGCTCCACCTGTAATCGCGTATTGATTTCTAAAAAATAGTAATTGAAATTTTCATCCATGATAAACTCTACTGTACCTGCGCTGTAATAATTACAGGCTTTGGCGATTTTTACTGCATGGTCACCCATTTGTTTTCTGATGGTTGGTGACAACACCGCCGAAGGGGCTTCTTCCACTAATTTTTGGTGCCTGCGTTGAATGGAACATTCCCGTTCAAATAAATGAACAATATTGCCATGCTGGTCGCCCAGGATTTGTATTTCAATGTGCTTAGGTGAACGGATATATTTTTCTATAAACACCGCACCATCTCCGAAAGCAGCCATGGCTTCACTTACGGCACGTTTCATTTGGTCTTCAAAATCATTGGCATGCTCCACCAAGCGCATTCCTTTTCCACCACCACCGGCACTGGCTTTAATAAGTATAGGATAGCCAATTTCTCCTGCAATTTTCCTGGCTTCCTGCATGTCAGTAATGGCTGTTTCGGTTCCAGGAACCAAAGGTATTTGGTGTGAAGCGGCCGTTTCTTTGGCTTTCAATTTACTTCCCATGGTTTCAATGGCAGTAGGAGAAGGGCCGATGAAAATCAATCCGGCATCTTTAATTTTTTGAGCAAATAGCGCATTCTCCGACAAAAAACCATAGCCAGGATGAATGGCATCCACGTTTAGTGACAGCGCTACCTGAATGATTTTATCCATATTCAAATACGAAAAAGTAGGGGCAGGAGCACCAACCAAAACGGCCTCGTCAGCAAACCTCACATGTAGCGCATTTCTATCGGCTTCACTGTAAATGGCCACCGTTCTGATTCCCATGTCTTTGGCTGTGCGCATAATGCGTATGGCGATTTCCCCTCGGTTGGCTACCAGTATTTTTTTTATTTCCATTTTTTAGTGATCAGTGAACAGTTTTCTGTAAACGGTTTTCAGGTTTATATAGTTAACTGTTTTTGTTTATTTTTATTGAAGCAGCTTAAAATATAAATTCAAAAAAATAACCTAATGAAATTTTATTGCTTTTTTAAGGAATTTTAACTTATACCAAATACATTTTTAATATAGACCGTTTGTGTCAATTTTAATTTTATAATTCAGTAAATTTTATTTAGGATTAGGGGGATTTTTTTAAATTAAATTGAAAAAATTTTAGGTGATTTTTATAAAGAGATATAAATTTTCAATAGGAGCTTATTTACAATGTGTTATGAAATAAATATTAGGGCGTTACCCTTCGGGTCGCGTGTTCGGCACTCGCTTTTTTTCTTGTTATCAAATGTAAATTTTATTAATGCTTTACACAACAAGAAAAAAGAGCTCAAACAATCCCGATATTCTCGGGACTCCCGCTAACGCAAAGCGGATGTACTAAATCTTTTGGTGTTTTTTAAATGAAATATTTGTCAAAATGTATTAGACTATTTAACCCAACTTGCAGCAAGCCCCTTTTTTCACATAAACTTTTCATGAATTTATATAAACTTTTAAAGAGAAAATATTGAATTATTTGCCTTGAAAATATAACACCCTCATTTTTAGATTCA
>Ga0209353_10001147_pt1 | contig 15225 bp, 16 predicted proteins | sample LauGreSpBDMM15SD_2_FD_187561 | JGI IMG/M metagenome (GOLD analysis project Ga0209353, IMG submission 187561) | Freshwater lake microbial communities from Lake Michigan, USA - Sp13.BD.MM15.SD (SPAdes) (version 2) | ecosystem: Environmental > Aquatic > Freshwater > Lake | place: Lake Michigan...
ATGCGGCCACTAAAGAATCAGAAGAGATTATGATGCCAGTTTCGGATTGTACGTCTCGATGATTATTTTTTGAATACACAAACACATAATAATAGGTAGTCGCGGCCCCCATTAAAAGAATAAGTAATATTGTATAAATTGCTTTTTTCATAAACCTTTATTTATTGAATTACCATTTTACATTTCTTAACTCCTTGGACTTACGAATGGTAAACGTCCTAACGATATTAAATCCAAAACATAAATCACCTTTTCCCCAACTTCCTGTAGTTTCGTTTATGAAAGTTCGCTCGGTCATTCCGGTTGAATTGCTTACATGTAATTGAAATACATGTCCACCTGTTTCAATGTCAAAGCCCAATGACAATGGGTTATAATACCCAGCTAATTTATCAAATCGATGAAAATATTCAGTTGTAATATTTACGCGCTTGCTTATTCGGATTCTGGATGATACGCCTAGCGATTTAAAATCGTTAGGAATTTTAGCACTATCCACTAAATTATAATGAACTAAAGTAGGTGACAACTGAATAGAGAAATAGTCGTTTATCTTACTTGCAATTAATAGTTGATGTGCAAAAGAAAAGCGATCCGACGCATATGGCTTATAGATAGTAGAAGGATTTTTCATTGTTTTATATATTGAACTTCCAACGTAACTTATACCAAGAGGGATTGACCTTTCTCCCTCCTGTTGTTGAATGATTTTCAATTTTACAAATCCATCATATTGTTTTTCGTAAGTACTCCTGCCAATTCCAATCATCAATCTTTTTGTAATACCATAATCCAAGCCAATACGCATGGTAGCTTGATCAAGACCAAATAAACTATAACTCCCTTGGCTTAATGCCCCAAAACGATGCGAAATTCTAAAATCTAAAATACCAGCTCCTGTGTTTTCAATGGATTGTCCATTTACAATTCTAGTAGATTTAAACGTTGATGTGGTAATATCTGAAATTGGGCCTTTCTCCTCGGCAAATAAATCAACATTTTGTGCATTTACTTGCTGGCCCAGTAATAACGTACTTACAATAAAGACAAGTGTTTTTATTTGCATTGGACTAGTTTTGATATTTACAGTTTATTTTAATTTTAACTTCTCCTGCTATTTTATCTCCAATATAAGATCCTTTGATACCATAGTCTGCAAGCTTAACGCTAAATTCACCTATAATCGTTGGCTTGCCTTGAGCAACTTCAACTTGCCCACTTGCACTAACTTTTTTATTGATGCCATGTATCATTAAGTCGCCTTCAAAATTAGCTGTATATTTTCCATCTTTTGAAAAATTAACCTCTTTAATATTTTTGATATACCCTTTAAATTCTGCTTTTGGGAATTTACTAGATTCCATATAATTTTCATTAAAATGATCCTCCATTAACTGATTCTCAAATTTAAACCCCTTAATTAACACCGCAAAAATAATTTGTCCAGTGGCTTCGCCAAATTTTGAATCTACTTGATTATTAACAGCTGCAATTTTTACAGCAGAACCGGTGGCATTAAACAATATTTGTCCTGCTTTTGTGGAAAAAACCTTTTGAGCATTTGATTGAATGGAAAGGCACATTACAAAAAGTGCCAATAAGATTTTAATTTTTCTCATAAGTGATTGTTTAATTATTTAAAGCTCCTTTATTTATCCAGGCTGCTATTTTAGAAATTGTACAAGCGTCCATCTTTGGCGCATTTAATGGCATTGGAGAAACCTTCCCATTTTGAACAATGGAGTTAAGTAAGCTATTATTGGTAATATAGGGTTTCATCTTTTACAAAGGTAAGTCTTAAAATATAAAAGGCACAATGATTTAATTCATAAAGTTTACATAATTAAAATTAAATTATTAGAATATTACATGCTGTTACATTAATAAAACTGGGGCAATTACTTTTTGATAGGGCCGTTGAAATCGCGAAACAAAAAAGTGCAATTTATATGTGGTTAGGTGTATGGGAAAAGAATCACCGAGCCCTTGCTTTTTATAAAAAGAATGGCTTTGTTCCTTTTGATAAACATATTTTCAAATTGGGGAATGACGAACAAACAGATATTATGATGAAACTTGAGCTAAACTACTAGGAAATAGCGAAATCTCCGATTCGAATAAAACGGCTTCCTTTCAATTAGTTGTATCTTTGTTGCTTATTAGCAAAACAAGTTATTTTGAAATTTATTGATTTAGGATTAGACGAACGTATTTTAGAGGGGATTAATGCAATGGGGTATGAAAATGCAACCCCTGTGCAACAACAGGTAATGGTTCCAATTTTAGAGGGCAAGGATATTATTGCAGCAGCACAAACAGGGACAGGAAAAACAGCTGCGTTTTTACTTCCATTATTACACCGACTTTTAACCATTCCACATACTGCGGGTGATATTAATGCAATGGTCATTGTACCCACGCGTGAGTTGGCCATTCAAATTGCAGAAAGTATTGAAGGCTTATCCTATTTTACGGATGTAAGTTCGATTGCGGTTTATGGGGGTGGTGATGGCAACTCTTTCACTGCAGAGAAAAAAGCTTTAACAAGTGGGGTGGATATTGTAGTATGTACACCAGGAAGAATGATTGCGCATTTGAATATGGGTTATGTGAAATTGAAAGGCTTAAAGTATTTAGTGTTAGACGAAGCGGATAGAATGTTAGATATGGGCTTTAGCGAGGATATTGCTAAGATTACCACTTACCTTCCTAAGGAGCGACAAAATTTATTATTCTCTGCAACCATGCCTGCAAAGATGCGAGACCTTGCCAAAAAAATATTAAAAGACCCTATTGAAATTAATATTGCTATTTCAAAACCACCAGAACAAATTACCCAAAAAGCGTTTGTATTGTATGAGGCACAAAAAGTACCTGTCATAAAAGATATGCTTAGCTCTAAGCGTTTTACAAAAGTAATTGTGTTTTGTTCCAAAAAACAAAATGTAAAAGTATTAACGGCCGAACTAAAGCGCGCGAAGTTAGCCGTGGAAGAAATTCATTCGGATTTGGATCAAAAAAGTAGAGAGCAATATTTACAAGACTTTAGAAATCAAAAAACCAATATCCTAGTAGCTACCGATATTTTAAGTAGGGGTATTGATATTGATGATATTGATTTAGTTATTAATTATGATGTTCCCAACGACGGCGAAGATTATATACACCGTATTGGCAGAACCGCGCGCGCCGCTACTTCTGGTACCGCATTTACTTTAGTGGGGGAAAAAGAACAGTCTAAATTTGCGACTATCGAGGAATTATTGGGTGCTCCCGTAACAAAAGGAACCATACCTGTAGCGTTTGGGCCTACACCTGCCTATGCTCCTAAAATAAGATCAAATAAAGGATTTAATCATAGAAGATAAAAAGTATTTAACTTTGTATTTGTGAAAAAAGTCGTTGTCATATTATTATTGGTCATGTATAGTGCCTCCACCATTGGAGCGACTATCAATATGCATTATTGCATGAATAAATTTGCAGGCTTTTCATTTAAGGAAGTTAAGAAAGATAAGTGTCCTAAATGTGGGATGAAAAATACAGGATGTTGCAAAGACGAAAAAAAGCAAATTAAATTAACCCTCGACCAACAAAAAGCAACGTTCAACCATAGTTTAAGCTGTCAACCTATTGCATTATCGTATTCTTTTCAAATTTTGGCCACCCCACTCATTGCTACTTTTCAAAAACAAGGATGGGTATCTACACACGCACCTCCTTTAATATCGCATATCAACGTACAAGCATATTTTGCTACATTTTTAATTTGATGCAATCAAGATAAATAGACAATCTATTTTATTAATTGATTAATGCATTCAAAATGAAATTTCATACATATATATTATTTCTCTGCTTAACGTCGTTGAGCACAACATTAATTGCGCAGGACGCAAAAAATGAAAAATTTACTAGTACCGTATTTAAAGTTTTTGGTGCTTGCGAGGAGTGCAAGGATCGGATTGAGTTGGCTATTAAAGTAAGAGGGGTACGTTTGGGTATTTGGAATGTGGAGACAAAAATGCTGATACTGGAATATGACAGTACGGTTATTAGCTTGGAAAAAATTCAAAATAAAATTGTAGCAGTAGGGCACGATTTGGAAACCAAAAAAGCCAATGACAAGGTGTATAATAATTTGGATGCTTGTTGCCATTATCGAGAAATGGCCGAAGAAGAAGTTAAACGAGTAAAAGGAGTGGTACTTCAGGAAAATGCCAAGGGTAAATTTGAACCCATGCCTAATGCCAGTGTTTATTGGCTTGGAACAAGAAAAGGAGTGATTACCGATAGTTTAGGGGTGTTTGAAATAAATACCGATACAAGTACACAACAATTAATCATTAGCTATACGGGATTCAAGGCGGATACTTTAACAGTGGTACATGCGAATGATTTAAAAGTAATCATGGCAAGCAAGGGACAATTAAATGAGGTTACTATTTTTAGTAGACAGCTCGGAAGTTTTATTCCTTATTTAAATCCAATTCGTACACAAGTAATGACAGGTGCGGAATTATTAAAAGCGGCATGTTGTAATTTAAGCGAAAGTTTTGAAACCAATCCATCTGTAGATGTCTCTTATAACGATGCGGTAACGGGGTCAAAGCAAATTCAAATGTTGGGAATAAGTGGAAACTATACACAACTTACGGTTGAAAATTTACCTGGACCAAGGGGTCTTGCAACACCACTTGGATTAAATTCTATTGCCGGTCCATGGATTGAGAGTATTCAATTAACAAAAGGGACAGGTTCCGTAGTGAATGGTTTTGAAAGTATTGCGGGCCAAATAAATGTGGAGTTAAAAAAACCAGAAAGTGCTGAAAAATTATTGGGTAATATTTATGTAAATGACCAAGGTAAAACCGATTTAAATTTAAATGTTGCTACTAAACTAAATGAAAAATGGGCCACCGCATTATTGCTTCATGATAATTTCATGAATAATGCATTGGATATGAATATGGATGGATTCAAGGATATGCCCACTGGGAACACCTTTAGCTTAGTGAATAGGTATAAGTACGACAATAGCAATGGCGTGCTTGCGCAGTTTGGAGTTAAAGTATTAAATGACCAAAAAGTAGGCGGGGAGACTTCCTTTAATGAAAACTCAGATAAGTATACCCAAAACAGATATGGCCTTGCTATTAACACCCAACGCTATGAGTTATTTGGAAAATTGGGATATGTATTTCCACAACAAAAATTTAAAAGTATAGGATTACAATTTAATGCTAGTGATTATCAACAAGCTTCTTATTTTGGTTTAACCAATTACAATGCAAACCAACAAAGTTTTTTTACCAATTTAATTTATCAATCCATTATCAATTCTACGATTCATAAATTTAGAACCGGTTTCAGTTTTCAGTATGATAAATACAATGAAGATTATAATTTAAATAGCTATGTACGCAAGGAAATTGTACCTGGAACCTTTTTTGAATATACGTATACACCCAATGATCAATGGAGTTTGGTGGCTGGCATAAGAGGGGATAATAATAATATCTATGGCTCATTTATAACTCCTCGTTTAAATATTAGGTATGAGCCTGTGATTGGAACGGTATTTAGATTAAGTGCGGGAAAGGGGCAGAGAACGGCTAATATTTTTGCAGAAAATAATAGCTTGTTTGTAAGTCAACGTAGTTTAATGATTATGGGACAAAATAATAGTGGCGCCTATTCTTTGAATCCAGAAATTTCTTGGAACAAAGGAATAAGCTTGGATCAGAAATTTAATGTATTTAACAACCCAGCCACCTTATCCTTGGACTATTTTAGAAATGATTTTAAGAATCAAGTAGTAGTTGATATAGAATCGGCTAAAAAAATACATATCTACAACTTAGCCGGCAAGTCCTATTCAAATAGCTTTCAAGCAGAGGTAAATATGACACCTTTTACAAAACTAGATATTAGAGTTGCTTATAGATACTTTGATGTCAAGCAAACTTATAGTGGTAATTTATTAGACCGACCATTTATCGCAAAGCATCGCGCTTTTTTAAGCGTAGATTATGCAACGAATAATGACTGGAAATTTAATTACACAGTTACCTTTAATGGGAAGAAAAGGATTGTAAATCCATATGAGTCTTATGTCTCTTTTATTCCACCAACAAGTTCTCCTAGTTATTATTTAATGAACGCGCAAGTAAGTAAAAGCTTTGGGAATAATAATCTAATGGATATTTATGTTGGCGTTGAAAATATCTCTAATTTCTTTCAGCAAAATACAATCCTATCTGCGGACGATCCCTTTGGTCCCAACTTTGATGCCTCTATGATTTGGGGGCCAGTAACAGGGCGTATGTTGTATGTAGGTTGGCGAATTAAAATTAAATAATTAAATAGCAGTGCATTAATAGTTAATAAACGGTAGATTGGGCAAATGAAATTATGACATCCATTGAGTTAGATAAACCTGAAACAATATCTGCATAAATATTCTTCGTATATTTATGAATGCAAAATAATGCTACTTCATGAAAGCCATTAAAATTATAAAAAACCGATCTGACATTGGTGCCGGAACGCGCGGCTCCGATATGGGTATTGATGCTATTGAAATTGCTGCCATTAATCAAAATAATGAATATTTCAATAGACATCTATTTCAGGATGTGGTGACGCACAATGAAACTATCTATAATAAGAACACAAATAACTTTGCAAAACGGATTGAGCATGTTGTTGAACAATGCCAAAGAGTTTCGGACGCCGTTTGTGAAAATTTAACCCAAGGTTTTTTCCCTATTGTTTTATCAGGGGACCATTCCTCTGCTTTAGGAACAATAAGCGGCATTAAAGCTGCTAATCCAAATAAAACACTTGGTGTTATTTGGATTGACGCACATGCAGATATGCATTCTCCTTATACCTCACCTTCTGGAAATATTCACGGTATGCCTTTGGCAGCAGCCATGGGTATTGATAATTTAGATTGTAAAATAAATGAGCCAGGCGATATTACTACTGCACATTGGAATAATTTAAAAAATATTGGAAGCTTGGGACCAAAATTAAAACCATCCCATTTAATTTATTTTGGAGTACGTGATTATGAAGAAGCTGAATATAAGGCGATTGAAAAAAATAATATTCGATTGGTAAAAGTGGAAGAGCTAAGGTATCGTGGATTAGATATTTGCGTTAAAGAAGCCATTGGCAAATTATTAGATTGTGACCTTATATATATATCATTTGATGTGGACTCCATGGATTGTGATTATATCTCTTATGGTACGGGTACCCCGGTTCCTAATGGATTTTTCCCTAATGAGGTTATGCAAATTATAGAAATATTATTAGCGACGAATAAGGTTTCTTGTATTGAGTTTACAGAAATTAATCCCTTACTTGACAACAAGGGTAATAAAATGGCAGAAACGGCATTTCAAGTGCTAGATTATATTTCTGCGAAGATACCCTCTGTGTAAAACACGAAGAATTTATTTGACTTTATTATTAATTTTTGGTTAAGCGACCTTGAAACTTATGCTTTCTTGGATGTGAAACCTTTGACCTTGTTTGATAGTCACTACTTATTACACTTATATTTCCGTCTACTTAGTGAGTGAACTAAAAATGGGACTTAATAAAAAATGATTGGATGCTTTATCCGGGTAATTATAAATTACTGATTGGAACGAATGCAAGAGATGCGAAGTTAACTTCGGCTTTTCAAGTTAAATAATTCAAATATTTACCATAATTTCACATTAAAATATAAATATGTCAACTAAAATTACAATTAACAACAACGGCTCCATTAAAGTAGAAGGCGATTTTACGATTACAGATAGAGAAGGCAATCAATATGATTTAGCAGGTAGAGAAGTAATAGGTTTATGCCGCTGCGGACTAAGCAAGAATAAGCCATTTTGTGATGGCGCCCACAATGGCCAATTTGAACATGAAGCAAAAGCGTTTGCATTGCCTCCTAAGAAAACTGCTTAATTCACTTTGAGGGTATAATCACATGCGAAAATTATTAAATTTAGTGGATGAGCTTGCTTTGCAAATTCCTAATGCAGCAACTTTAAATTCCAATGTATCTCTTGGAGATATTGGCTGGCATATTGAACATAGTTGTTTGGTAATTATAAAAATTACCGAAACCGTTAAGCAGTCCGACCCTAAAAAATTTCATAGTAAATTTAATTTCAAAAAAGCAGTCGTTTTTTTATTAGGTAAAATTCCAAGAGGGCGCGCAAAAGCGCCTGAAGTGGTTATGCCAATTGAAAATATCACAATTAGCCATTTGGAGAAAAGCATTCTTTTGGCTAAAGACGCCATTCAGGAGTTACATGTCTGTGAAAAAAATAATTATTTTAATCATCCGTTTTTTGGAAATTTGAATACCCCAGCAACAATAAATTTTTTAGGTATCCATACCAATCATCATCTAAGTATCATTAAGGATATTCTAAAATAAAAAGAACCGACCTATTAGGTCGGTTCTTTTTATTAAAACGGGTTTAATATAACGCGTTTTAAAAATCTTATTCCTAAAGACTTGCTAAATCAATTACGAATCGGTATTTCACGTCTCCTTTGAGCATTCTAGTATAAGCTTCATTGATATTTTGCATTGGAATAACTTCAATATCTGAAACAATATTATGTTCGGCACAATAGTCTAACATTTCTTGTGTTTCTTTCATCCCTCCAATACAAGATCCTATCACACTTCTTCTATTTGAGACCAAAGAGAATGGCTGCACTTTTGGTGCTTCTGTAGGTAAACCCACTACCATCAATTTTCCATTTAAAGCCAATAAGTTTAAGTATTGAGAATAATCGTGGTTTGCTGATATTGCGTCTAGTATCACATCAAAATAATTTTGATATTTTTTCATCTCCGTCTCGTTAGTGCTTACTATAAAATGGGTTGCTCCTAATTTTTTAGCATCCGCTTCTTTATTTGGAGATGTGCTTATTACACTCACTTCTGCTCCAAAAGAAACAGCAAACTTTACACCCATATGACCAAGTCCCCCTAGCCCTACAACAGCTACCTTCATTCCTTTTTTCACACCTGCAAAAACTAATGGCGAATAGGTAGTGATACCCGCACATAGTAATGGAGCAACGGCTGCTAAATCTAATTTTTCTGAAATGTGAACGGTATAATGTTCGTCAACTACTATTTGATTTGCATAGCCCCCCATGGTAATAGCTACTCCGTCTCTCTCTTTTGAATTATAAGTGCCCGTCATACCTTCTTCACAATAATTTTCTAAATCTTGCTTACAGCTTGCGCAATGTCTACAACTATCTACCATCACACCCACCCCGGCTAAGTCTCCTGCTTTGAATTTAGTAACATCGGACCCTACACTTATTACTTTTCCAACAATTTCATGACCGGGTACCATTGGATACATGGAACCACCCCACTCATCTTTGGCTTGGTGCAAGTCGCTATGGCAAACGCCACAGTATAAAATTTCAATTTGAACATCTTTTGCACCAACAGCTCTTCTATTAAACGAGTATGCTTCTAATGGGGTAGTGGCTGACAATGCAGCAAATGATTTAGTAGGTAACATGTATTTTATTTTTTTTAACTTTTTCTTATTGTACTAAAAATGGGTTGGACCATTTCTTGTCAACATATACATTGGCGCCCCCAAGTGTTTTTATAAAAGCAACCAGCTGTTCAATTTCGGTCGTTGTTAAATTTAATCTATTCCCAATACCATCTACCCTCAATCGGTTGTCTAAGTTGTTATTAGCAGTTATAGTGGGGATATTATTGTAATGACCAACCACGGCTTCTAGTGTTGCGAACTGCCCAGTATGCATCATTGTTGAGTTTACGGTTCCGTCTGCTTTTACCAAATCTCTTAAGGAAGGCGCGCGTGTATTATTGGTTTCAATGCCGGTACCTCCTATAATACCCACAATACCGTTATTTCTAGAATTGGGATCTATGTCAAATTCAGGCGCACGATGACACCCATTGCATCCCGCACCGCCAGTGATTCTATTTGCATTGCCATCAAAATTTGGCGGTGTTAAGAATAAATTTTTTCCAGCATTCTCGGTTACTGTGAAATTTGGGAAGGGCGCGTTTTCATTATTTACTAACCCTCTTCCTGCATCATATTTTGAATCAAAGGACTGAATACTTCTTACAAATTGTGCAAGGGTTTCTTGCAATCTTGCTTCTGTAACTACCGTATCACCATATACCGTTTTGAAAATTTCCTTATAATAATTAATCTTAGATAATTTATTTAATAAACTATCCAGACCTGGACGGCCTTGAACGCCGCTAAAGCCTAATTCGGCATGATCCTGAATAGGCATGGTAGTTTGTATCTCTAAGCTTGCAGCGCGTTCATTCCAGAAAAATTTAGCTTCATTAGCAAATCTTGCATTTATTAAACGCATAGAATGTCTTACGGACAATCCCCCTAGCACACCAGTACTTACCAAGGCGGTATCGCTAAATGCAAATGCTTGTTTGTGACAATTTGCGCAAGAAATAGTATTATTAAGACTTAAATTTTTATCATAAAACAAAACTCTGCCTAAGGTTGCTTTTGCATTGGTGATGGCATTCGTAGTTGTATTATCATTATTAATATAATTAGGCTTGGTTTGATTTGCGTAGTTGCTTAGGTTGGAATAGTCAATATTGGTTCCAAAAGCCAATTTTGTTGCTGCAAAAGGATCTTCAGGTAAGGGAGCGGGAATGGTTAAATCTAATTTTTTACAACTCCAAATAAGCAGGACGATACCAACGAGTAAGCATGTTAAGTTGTAGGGAGATATTTTACGCATAGTAGATTTTTTTAAAAATAGTAATTAATTACTATGTAAAGACAGATTTCTTGGATTTAAGTTTAATGCCTTAACAATACTTTAGGAAATTTCAAGATTAATAATTTATTAAATCAAGTTATCCGTTCATTTGCTTTAGATTTTCTAAACAGTATCTGGGTTTTATATTTACAATTTAGATTGCAAACTCATCCATCCACCACCATTATAAACTTCAATACCTGCATTTTTTAAGATTGACTTTGCCATACTACTTCTTCCACCACTTTGACACACGGTTATTACTTGCTTATTCCAACTTTTTATTTTATTCACTTCAGTTTGAATAATATTTAATGGAATGTTCTTTGAACCTTTAATATGACCATTGTCAAATTCTTGTGGGGTTCTTACATCAATGATAACGGCGTCGTTTTCCATGAGCATTCTATAATTAATACTTGGACCAAATAAACTCTTTATAAATTTTAGCATTTTATTTTTTAACAAAAGTACTCAACTATATTTAAAAATATACTGTTAGTTTTAAATGCTAACTTTACATTATTATTTCTGCCGCTATTATACATTTTATGCAACGTTTTATTATCCTATTTTTTTTCGTAATCGGCCTGCTAACATCAGCCAACGCACAGGATACGATAAACAGTCCTTTACATAAAAAAAATATTTTTACTTTAGCATTTTACAAGCAACCGGGCAAGGATTCCATGGTGGATATGGTAGATGGTTTGTATCGTGTTTTTAAAGTAAATAAATTGCGTGAACAAAATAGTTCTATTCATAAAGCCTACTTAACATTAATACCAACTGTGGAATATAGCTTAGTGACAGGGATGGCTGCCGCTGTTAAAACAAGTTATATTTTTGCTAAAGCGCCAGGTGTGCAAAATAACTCTACCATTTTTGCCGAATTAAAGTACACGCAAAACAAGCAAGTGGTTGTGCAATGGGTTACTAATATATGGTCCAAGAATGGAAAATATAATTTCAATAGCAATTGGGCGTATTTAAAATTTCCTCAAAAGGATTTTGGACTAGGCAGTAAAAGTAGTTTGGACTTATTTGATCAGCTAGACTACTCTTATATAAAAATGCATCAATCTATTTTAAAAAAAATTGCACCTAATTTATATTTTGGACCTGGCTTAAATATCGACTATCGTTGGCGCATCTCTGATAGTACCACAATGCTTAAGCCGCTGAATAGTTTTAGTCAATATGGGCTAACCAATAATTCAAATTCAACAGGATTCCTGCTTAACTTATTATATGATACGAGGGTAAACAATGTAAGTCCAGTGGCCAATAGCAATTACTTTAATTTATCTTATCGAAACAATGTCTCTTTCTTAGGTAGCGATCAAAACTGGCAATCAATCATTATTGACTACAGAAAATATTTACCCTTCCCAAAGGGCAGTAAAAATATTTTTGCTTTTTGGACCTACAATCAAATTACTTTAAAAGGGAAGCCGCCTTATTTGGATTTACCTTCCACTGCAAATGATACCTATAATAATTTTGGTAGAGGATATGTGCAAGGACGTTTTAGAGGGGACAAACTTTTATTTGCAGAATCTGAGTATCGTTTTGGTATTACTGAAAATGGCTTTATTGGTGGGGTGGTTTTTGCGAATGTGCAAAGCTTGTCTGCTCAAAAAGGCCAGCCTTTACAAGGTGTATTACCAGGATACGGACTTGGCTTGAGAATTAAATTCAATAAGCACTCCAATACAAGTGTTGCTTTAGATTATGGATTTGGACAAGGAGGATCTAAAGGTTTATTTATGAACCTTGGGGAAGTATTTTAACGTAACAACTGATTTATTCATGTATCTCTATAGATACTTGACTAGGCTTCTATCATTCTAATATACAAGTCCTCCACCTTTTTTCTGGCCCAAGGTGTTTTACGTAAAAAAGTTAGGCTTGATTTTATACTTGGATTACTATTAAAGCAATTAATGGGAATATGCTGTCCTAAATCTTCCCAACCAAAGTGTTTTACTAATTCGGTCACGATATATTCAAGTGTTTTACCGTGTAAAGGGTCATTGGAAGCTTGTTGCATATGCAATATTAAGTAATTTGCTACTCTCTATGAATGCACATCGGTATTTTTTAGTGAATAAGCCCTATCATATGGTTTCTCAATTTGTGAGTAGTCATGATGTACGTTTGCTTGGCGATTTAAATTTTGATTTTCCAGAAGGCACCCACGCCATTGGGAGATTGGATCAAAATTCAGAAGGCTTACTTTTATTAACAACCAATAAAAAAATTACCAAGCTACTTTTTCAAGGTCCGATTCCTCACAAACGTACTTATTTAGTGCAGGTAAAGAATGAAATGACTAATGAAACTGCTAGGCAAATTGCAGCAGGAATGGAAATTAGTGCAAAGACAGGTACAATTTTTAAAACTACTCCTTGTGAAGTAAAGATTGTTCAAAAGCCAGTGGGTTTATTTGAGGTTGGCCAACCATTACATGAGAATGCAATTACTACTTGGGTTACGATAACCCTCACCGAAGGTAAATTTCATCAGGTGCGCAAAATGGTGGCAGCCGTGCATCATAAATGCATAAGATTGATACGAACAAGTATTGAGGATATTAAATTGGGAGATATGCAGCCCGGCGAGGTATTGGAAATAACCGAACAGTTATTTTTTAGTAAGCTCCACTTAATTGAATAATAGTGTTTAAATTTAAATTATTAAATTGTTTCTCATGAGTATAAAATATTTTCAAACCGCCTTACGACTTTTAACATGTATATTTTGCTGTGTCATCTTGTCTATAAATGTTTTGCACGCGCAAGCTGTTGACTACAAAAAAGTATCATCTACATTAAATGAATTGGCGAAGAAAGATAAGTTTAGCGGGGTGGTACTTATTGCTGAAAATGGGAAAGTGAAGTTTGAACAAGCCTTTGGTAATTTGGATAATGAAAAGCAACTTCCAAATAAAACCAACACTATTTTTGAATTGGCATCCGTAAGCAAGCAGTTCACAGCCATGACTATTATGATGTTGCAAGAAAAAGGTTTATTAAATTATGACGACTTAGTGGAGCAATATATAAATATTCCTTACAAAGGCATTACCATTAGACAATTGCTTACCCATACTAGTGGTTTGCCCGACTATCAAAATATTATGGATCAGCATTGGGATAAAACCAAGGTGGCGAATAATATAGACATTATTGAATACCTTAATAAATTTGCGCCGCCTGCATCATTTGCTCCTGGCACTAAATATGAATATAGTAATACTGGTTTTGTGATTTTAGCAAGCATTACAGAAAAGGTTTCAGGCAGAGATTTTATTGAATTTTGCAATACTGAAATTTTTGAGAAACTTAATATGAAGCATACTGCTATAAGAACACTAGTACAAAAAGCAACTACACCCAATTTTGCATTAGGATACATGTTTGTCCCTGAGCGTAATAAATATTTACGTGCCGACTCTTTCCCCTCTTCTAATTACACCATTTGGTTGGGCAATAGAAAAGGGCCAGGCCGTATTAGTGCTACTGTTCAGGATTTATTAAAATGGGATCAGGCTTTATATGGACAGTCTTTAATATCCAATAAAACATTACAAGAGGCTTATACGCCAATGGCTTTACATAATGGCGCTATTTCCAATTATGGTTTTGGTTGGGATTTAATACCCAATGCGCCCAATGGTAAAATAGTTTGGCACAATGGTGACAATCCAGGATATAAAACCTTAATCATGCGATTTGTTGATCAAAAAAGAACATTGATTATTTTGTGTAACAATGCTACGGCCGAATTTGTGAACCTAACCAATGCTTTAAGAACGGCTGTTGCAGGTGAAGCTGATACAAAGAAATAATATTAGATTATTTAGAAAAATATTTTATTTTTTTTAGTTTCCTAACACGGGCAATTGAATCATTGAAGCACCATGGTATATTTTAATAGTTGCTTTTTGAAAGTCACTATCCTTCGCTGTATAGATGTTTACAAATTTTTGTGGATTGCGATCTACCAATGGGAACCAGCTACTTTGAATTTGAATCATCATGCGATGACCTTTTTTAAATTGATGTGCAATATCAGGTAAAGTGAATTTTACTTGCGTAGGTTGATTGGAAACAAATGCTTCTGGATTTTCAAAACTATTTCTAAACTTGCCTCGCATTACTTCCCCACGTACTAGCATTTGATAGCCATTCATAACATGATTGGTAGGGTTTGCGTTTTCAAAATTGTCTGGAAATACATCAATAACTTTTACAATAAAATCTCCATCAGTGCCAGACATAGCAACCATTAAGTCTGCTACCACTGGGCCTGCTAAAGTAATATCATTTTCTAAAATAGGTGTTTGATAAACCAATACGTCGGGGCGTCTTGCTGCAAAGCGTTGATCGT
>Ga0209353_10001148_pt1 | contig 15220 bp, 20 predicted proteins | sample LauGreSpBDMM15SD_2_FD_187561 | JGI IMG/M metagenome (GOLD analysis project Ga0209353, IMG submission 187561) | Freshwater lake microbial communities from Lake Michigan, USA - Sp13.BD.MM15.SD (SPAdes) (version 2) | ecosystem: Environmental > Aquatic > Freshwater > Lake | place: Lake Michigan...
ATGTAAGTGACTTAGACCAAGCTCGTCGCACTAGAGATCAACTGCGTCAGGCCACCGCACAACAAGCACGTGATGCAATTAGAACAGGCACATTTGAATCACAAGAACTACGCCGCATGCGTGAACTAGCAGGACTTGCACAATGAAAATCAATCATATTATTAAAGAATTTGTCGCTCCACAAGCCACAGCACAAGATCCTGGACTAGAACGTGAAAAAGACGTGGATGTTATAATCTTTGGCCGTATGCCCCAGGACTTCACATTCCGCTCTTTAATACAAGCACTTGAAGCTGTGTTGCCCAGAGAATATCCACCAGGCACGTCGCAAAACACACAAGGCGTGCCTTCCGGCCCGGCTGAACTTATTGGGCAACAAATTGCAAAAGATGGTGGTGCCGTAGTCACAACCAAGCCCTTGAGCATAGCACAGAAAGTGGTTAAAGAATTTCAGGCACGTGGTATCAAGTGTAGAATTGTTCAATCAGGACTGGATGAAGGTGTTAGAGATCTAGGCTATGACGCACAGTCTCTCATAATGAAACTGCGCCGGGATGTTGAAGAAAAACGACTACAACCCACACGCGACGCAGTGTTAATGGCCGCAAGAGAACTAGCAGGTGATATGGAGTTTGCTCCTGAACTGTTGGTACAGCAAGTGTTAGGGTCGGGTGTGGCAGAAGGCACTGCTGGACTACCAGATCCCAATAACTTTGATAGTGATAATGATTATTATGATGCACGAGATGCTTATGCAACGCCCCAAGACAATGACTCGGATTATGAGAACTGGGCAGTTGATGACGCTAACGAGTCCAAAGAAAAAGTAGGCAACATGGATGCTGATGCATTTGATGCTGCCTTGTCAAGAATGAAAAAACTAGCAGGAGCCGGTCCCTTACGGACTGTGTACGATCCTAACAAACGTGTGTACAAAAATGTACCACATGCTGTGCAACCTGCACAACAACCCAAAAAGGCAAGATAATGAAATTTAATGACTTTATTGTTTCAGAAGAAAAAGTCCGCTTGGATCCCAAGTGCTGGACAGGTAAAAAGATTGGTAACCCCAAGACCAAGGTCAAGGGTGGCGTGCGTGTGAACAACTGCGTGCCTGCTGAAAGCATCAATGAAGATAGTAAGAGATGTATGCAATGCGGCATGGTCAATTGTTCCTGCCCAGGAGACAGTTGCAAATGCAAGCCTATTAAAGGCTGGATACCAGGCAAAGGTTTTAAGAAAGCCATAGACGAGGCCGCAAATCCCGCACAACAAGCTGCCATTGCTATTGCCAAAAAGAAAAAGGCCGGAGTAGACGAAGCCGCACCTCCAGGTGCCAAAGCAGAACGCATGGTCAAGCACATCAAAAAGTCTTTGAGCAAAGATGGCAAGTTGTCTGACAAAGAAAAATCAATTGCCTATGCCACAGCCTGGAAAGCACACAACAAAGGTGTGACAGAAGCCATGCGTCCCGTACCTGTAGATGATAAAGGCAACAGAATCCCAGACAGAATGTCCAGTAATGCACCTAACCGGCCTTTTGGACAACCGGGTGATGCCAAGTCATCATCACAAGGTGTTGTTACCTATACCCCAACTGGTATTGTACACCGGAGTAATCACGGTGATGTCACTCCTAGACCCCGTGCAGTACCTGAAGGTTCACAACGTGTGGATTCGCTTGTGACTGACGCATTAAAAATAATGCGCGGGTCAGAAACAAGTGATGCTGTGGCCGCATTAAAGACTGTGCTGGGCGATAGAGAATACAACAGCCGTCGTGGCTTTTACAATTTCTATGTTAGACAACTGCTGGATATGTCGAGTCAGCAAGGCATGGCGGAGGACATGAGCCGTAGAGGATTCTTGAGAGGGTTAGGAGCCGCTGCTCTTGGTGCCGCTGGTGTGAATGCTGTAGCAGGCCCTAACGATCAGGAATTTATTAACAAGGTTCAACGACAACATTTTGACATGGTTGAAAAAAATCCTCGATATGCAAAAGAACATGCAGACTTAAAGATAGCTTTAGTTAGAGGTATGTCGGGTGCATCGGCTGAAATGAACAAGCAATGGGCACAAAAAACTTCTCAACTATTACAAAAATATGGAGTTAAAGTAAATGAAGACTACAATCCTGAATACGATGACGAAGCAGGCATGGTAGAAAACAACCTAGAAACTCTTGATCGCGCAGTCGAAGGCTTGGATGATCTAATCAACTCCGGTGATAACTTGCCCGAATGGTGCCAAGAAAAGATTGCTGTGGCCAAGTCAATGTTGGTCAGTGTGTGGGATTACATGTACTCTGAAGAAGCATCAGACGAAGTAGATCCTGAAATTGATGAGATGTTTGAAGCCATGGACCAGTTGGCAGAAGAAATGGCTCGAAAGAAAGGCGTCAGTGTTGATCTTGTGTGGGAAACATTTGAAGCCATGGATGACCACATGCTGTATGAAACAGCAGCCTGGCGCAGAAAAGAAGGCAAGAGCAAAAAAGGTGGCTTAAACGCCAAAGGTGTGGCTAGTTATCGTAGAGAGAATCCAGGTTCTAAACTGCAAACAGCAGTGACCACAAAGCCTAGTAAATTAAAACCTGGATCCAAAGCTGCCAAGCGTCGCAAGAGTTTCTGCGCACGTATGGGTGGTGTTAAAGGACCAATGAAAAAGCCCAATGGCAAACCCACACGCAAAGCACTAGCTCTGCGAAAATGGAACTGCTGATGCGAGCACAGGAATTTTTTGACAGGACCAGGCTGACTGAATCCACAGATTCTACACCTGACCTTGACAAGATTCTGGTAGAACTATGTGCCATGGTAGTGAAAGGAAAGCAACGCAATCCTGACTACTACGGCATGGTTGCTGCCGCTGTGGTTGATCCTGACGGTCGCGTGGTCAAAGCTGTGAATCATCGTGATGATGCTGGTGACAAACGCATACACGGTGAACGTGCTGCCATTGAAGCTTATGAACGCCGATATGGCCAAGTCACACCTGAATGTACCATAGTAACCACCTTGAGTCCCTGCAGTGAGCGCATGGACGATCGCTATGGCGAAAGCTGTGAAGATTTATTAGATGACTATGGTATTACCGACATCTACTGTGGCTATCAAGATCCCACACAGGACTCAGGCTACACAGTAACTGACAATGAAAAAATACAAGAATTGTGCAAGGCCTTTGCTGACACGTTCTTAGGCGACCAACAACTGGACGAACTCAGCTTTTTAGGATCACCTTGTACCAAAGACTGTTCGGGACATCGTGCAGGATATGAATGGTCAGCACGTAAAGGCAACATCACGGGCAACAGCCCTTACAGTCCCAGCTTCAACAACGGCGCTAATTTAAGAGCTGCCGGCAAATAATCATCGCTTGGTATAAACAAAATACAATCTATCGTTGGCATCTTTCTTGAATGTGTCTAGATTTAAATTGTATGTTTCTGCAAATTCATTCACAACTTCAAAAGTCCAATTAAAGATTTCCACATAAGGCCCTGTCTTGTGTGTTATTCCAGGATTGGCTCGCAAAAAGAATTTACCCCCGGTCTTTAACAAGTTCACACAATGCGCAAAACGTGCTTGAATCTCATCTCGTGAATTAAAATTAATTGATCCCAGTGCCAAGATAACATCGTACTGGTGTTTTACTCGATACTCTAAAATATCAACTTCATAATCTGCACAGTTATTGTAGGGATCAATGCCAACCAAGTTTGTGATGCGTCCTTTGAAAGGATGATAGCCACAGCCCACATCAAGCACACGTTCTGGGTTTAGTTTGTTGATTTCTTCCGCAAGTTCCCATCCTGTGTGTTCATAGTCGCCTGTGCGAGGCTTCCAAATCTCACTGAAAAAACGTAGGATATAACGTTCGCTGAGATCTTCCACAATGCTCCGTACAGTACCTACATAATCGCATGGTAAACTTAACTCTGCTTCCACAGCGTCTTTGAACTTGCGATAACGTGCTGGCGTCCAAGGCAAGTCTTGTACTTGAGTATCAGCGTCAATGGTTATTGCGGCGTACTTGGGTAAATTAAACGCAAGTTGTAGATTTTTTTGTAAAAGGTTAAAAATTTTTGTGTTCATAGTAAATTTTGATATATAACTTAGAATTTATAATGTATTTAAAGGAGTCTTATGCGTACACTAAAATTTCTTGCCGTAGCGTTATTTGCTACATCGGCCTGGGCCTGGCAACCCGCTAAACCTGTTACAGTTATATTCCCCAATGGCCCAGGTGCCGGAAATGAAATATCATTTCGTATTGTAGCAGATATTGTGGAAAAGTCAACCGGTGCCAAATTTGTGCCGGAATATCGTCCAGGTGCTGATGGCAATATTGCTATCAATCACTTTGTGACTACACCTGCTGACGGGCATACTATTAGTGTACCTGCATGTCAGTCAAACTGGGTCACCCCTGAAGTATGGTACCCAAAAGTGATCAAATATAACCCTATGGATCTGGAACCCATTGCCAATATTGCTCGTAGTCCCTTGGCATTCTGGGCACACCCTTCAAGTAAGATTAACACCCCCGAAGAACTAGTGGCAGCTATTAGAAAGAAAGAACGCCCTGTTACAATAGCAATAGGCGGTGGTGGTCATAAACTAGCAGTGGAATATCTTGCTGCCAAACTAAATGTACCCGGTGGTGATCGAATAGAAACAGCTATGTACAAAGGTCCAGCACAAGCATTATTAGATGTCATGGGCGGGCACGTGGAATTTGGTGTTACTCCTGTGGCTGTGGGTTATCCGCACGTGATTGCCGGCAAACTCAAGTTGATTGGCATTGCTGACACACGTCCACTGCCAGGACTAGAATCTGCGCCGTTAATGAGCAAGGCTGCTCTAGGTCTAAGTATACACGGATGCTGGAACATGGTATTACCGCCTGGTACTCCGCAAGACATACAGAAATGGTATGCTGAACACTTTGTGCCTGCCATACGTTCAGCAGAAGCAGGCGCAAAGTTTCGAGAAAACATGATGTACATCACACCCGAAGAACACTCACCTGCAGGCGTTCGTGCCAGTATGACACGCCTGCAACAAACGTGGCAGCCAATTGCACGTAGAATTGATCCTAATAAGTAAATTATGAAATATATCTTTGTATCCGGTGCTCCAGGATCTAAATGGAGCTCAGTGGTTAAAAACATCTATTATAGCGACAGCATTGACTCTAGCGATGCCAGTCCTACTCGTGAATATTATCATGACGCCTCAGGCGAATATCAGCTCATGCACATGGGTGTGTATTGGGGGCCAGCCATGGAATTTGGAAATGATTTTGAGAGATTAGATCAATTTACCAAGCAACAAAATGAAGCAGAATTTGATGCACCATTTAGCGGCACAGGTGTGCGTATCATTAAAAGTCATGTGTTTGGATATCACTTAGATTATATCAAGCGTACTTGGCCTGATTGTCCCATTGTGTTGATTGATCGCACAGATGATGCTTGCCTGGGATGGTGGGTCAAATGTGGAGAGTTCAAAATATCTTATCCATTGTACAGGGACTACTACAAAGACCTGCGTCAAATGGCCGAATGCATCCGCAGAGAAAATGAAGGAAATCGTCGTGCGGCCCGTGAATGGCCAGCCACAGTTGTGGAAACCAACAGACAGTTGGCCAGAACCATTGGTATTCAAGTTCCAGCAACAGAATACTATCAAGACTATGTGGCATCAGACATAAAGGTAACAGTGATATGAATTCAAGTTGGGACCTAACAAAACAACGCAGTCAGTATCATTTCAGGACAGACACCTTGGATCCTGTGTACGACACTGTGATACCTGTGGGCAACCTTAAACCCACTTGGGATCGCGAACTTGAAGAAGTAATTGAACAAGCTCAGTCGGTAACCTGGCGCACCCGCGGTCGTCCTGGAGACCCCAAACAACGCACCAGTGAAGAATATGATCGTGAAGAATATGATCTAGAACGTGCTGGCATGAGCAAGGACTATGTGCTTACCAACATGGAATACAACATTGCACCTGTGTTTCAGCGCATGGCAGATGCGTTTGGCATGGAAGATACCATGGCTCGTGTGCATGTGCAAATGCCTGGACAGGTATGGAATCTGCACCTGGATAAACTGGAAAAATGGATGCCTGGAGACCCTTCTCGTGTGGGTCGTTATTTTGTACAGTTAACAGACTGGCAACCAGGACATTTTTGGGCCTACGGCAATTACTGTTGGACTGGATGGTTTGCCGGAAGTGTCACAACATTTGACTGGATCAATGTGCCGCATTGTACTGCCAACGCAGGACACACTCCTAGGGTTACACTACAAGTAACAGGAGTAAAAACCCGTGCAACCGAACAATATATTCAATTATTAGCGTCAGCCCAAAGTTAACAGCTTTATCTATAAATACTCCCATATAAAGGACTGGTATGGACCAACTGGTATGGATGTTTAGTCTGCTGCCTGACAGCATTTTTGTCATGCTGACTTATGCTATATTTGCGGCAGGCTTGCTGTTGTATATCGCTTCAAAACTAGTACGTTGGATTCCCATAATGATGCAATACCGCATACCTGCTGAACTGGTGGGTGTGTTGTGCTTGTGCATTGGCGCTTATTTCTTTGGCTGGCGTGGTAATGAAGAAAAATGGTTAGCCCGCATCAAAGAACTAGAAGAAAAAGTTCAGATTGCCGAAGCTCGAAGCCGTGAAGTCAATACTGTAATTGAAACCAAATTTGTTACCAAGATCAAAGTTGTAAAGGAAACTGTATATGCAAACCGAGAAATCATTAAAGAAGTTGCTGGGGCTCAGCTTGATAGTCAGTGTACTTTGCCCAAGTCTACAGTCGTGCTCCACGACAGTGCCAGTCGTAATGAAGTGGCCCGAGGTCCCGACAGTGTTGATGGAAGCCCCTCGGGAGTTGAAGCCCATCGGCTCCTTGAAACAGTCGTCGACAACTACGGAAGCTGCCACGAAAACATCGAAAAATTAAAGGCCTGGCAGGAATGGTACAGAGCACAAAAACAAATATTTGAAGGAGTGAGTAAATGAGTACAATATTGACCCGAGAGCAACTAAAACAGATGGTCAAAAATCCCCATATCGATCACTGGTATGATGCACTGGAGCAGTTGCTGGATGATTATGAAATCAACACGCCACAGCGTGTGGCAGCGTTTATAGCACAATGCGCACATGAGTCGGGCAACTTTGTGTTCATCAAAGAAAATCTCAACTACAAAGCAGCCAGCTTGAGAAAAGTATTCCCCAAGTATTTCCCCACAGACGCACTGGCGGCACAGTATGCCAACAAGCCTGAAATGATTGCCAACAGAGTGTATGCCAAGCGAATGGGCAACGGTCCTGAAGAATCAGGAGATGGCTGGAAGTATTGCGGTCGTGGACTTATACAACTCACAGGCAAAGACAATTACACATTCTTTGCTGGCAGCTTGGGCATAAGTGAAGAAGAAGCTGCCGAATACCTGGCCACATTTGAAGGTTCTTGTCAAAGTGCCTGCTGGTTTTGGGAACAAAACAATCTAAATCGCTTTGCTGACGCAGGCGATATTCGAGGGCTCACAAGAGCAATCAATGGTGGTTATATTGGTCTAGAAGATCGTATCAAGCACTATGAGCATGCATTACATGTAATGGGAGTATAAATCATGTTAGAAACACTATTTTGGTTAGCACTAGGTGCATTTGTTGGGTGGAATTTCCCCCAACCTGAATTTGCAAAACACATACAGGCCCGTGTGATGGCTGTGTTTCGAAAGGATCAATAAAATGGCAGAACAACAAGAAACAAAGCCACTGTCACGGTCAGAGCGTGAAGCACAAATCAAAGACAAAGCCGGACTGGTCATTGTGTTCATGGCGCTATTTTTAGCGGCCAACACATACATAGCCAATGGCTTTTCAAGCACAGCACAAACCAATCTGTTGCAGGCCAGCAACACCTACGGATTTTATCAGTCCAAGTCAATCAAGCAAACTCTTGCTGAAGGACAGTTGGAAGAAGCCCGGAAGGGCACAGATACTGCACGTATAGAAAAACTAGAAGCCAAGATTGCCCGCTACGAAAGTGAACCTGAAACAGGCGAAGGCAAACGAGAGTTACTGGCCAAGGCCAAGGCACAAGAGGCCGCACGTGAAGCAGCCAGAGCACATGGCCCATGGCTAACATTTTCAGGCATGTTGTTTCAACTGGCCATTGTGTTGTTGAGTGCTAGTATTTTAGCAGTTAACACCAAGATGTACAAAGCCAGCCTGGGTGTAGGTGCTGTTGGCTTGGCACTGATGGCCCAGGGCTATTGGTTGTGGTTTTAATAAAGCAAGGATTTGATAATGATTACAAAAACAAAAGAAGCCAAGGTAGAAAAGAAAAAGCCCGACGATGACTGGATGACTAGAAAATGGAGGCCCATGATGGCCATCATGTACATGTTCTGTTGTCTAGCAGACTTCTTTATATTCCCCATCATGTTCACAGTGGTACAGTTCTGGGAAACTGCCATACAAAATGACGCATTCCGTCAATGGGTACCTATCACACTTCAAGGCGGTGGCTTGTTCCACGTGGCCATGGGTGCTGTGCTGGGTGTATCAGCGTATGGACGCACACAAGAAAAACTAAATGGCGCCACAGCCGGCGCACCAGGAGCACTCAATGCACAACCAGGATTCCCCGCACCATCAATGGGCGGATCAACATTTGGCGTACCTTCGCCAAACCTCAACCAACCCGGCGGCTCGTATAATTCACCAGGCACAAACTCATGGGGCACAACCCCCATCATGGGCGGCAGCACAGGTGGATATCAACCCGGATATGGTGCAACACCACCCATGGGCAACAACTCAGGGGTAACCTCAGTGACAATTGGCTTTGGGGGCAAACTTGCTCCACCACAGCCTGACTTTTATCCAGAAAGATAATGATGAAAAAAATTTTATTAGTATTAGCACTAGCTCTGGGCAGTGAATTTGCCATTGCCAGCGAGCCACCAAGAGAAACCAAAAAGATCTGTGTTGATGTCAAAGACAAAGAAGGTAAGGAAGTTATAGACCCAAAAACCAAAAAAGTCAAACAGAACTGCAAAGAAGTCAAGCAACACAAAAAACTAGAAGGTACAGATGTACCGGTCAAGAAGTAATTGACACCGCCCAGAAAATCCTGTATAATTATGTGTACAGGATTTTTTTATGACCGATCACTACGCCGCATTAGGTGTGCCACGAACTGCTAGTGCAGATGAAATCAAGCGAGCATTTCGTAAACTGGCCAGCCAACATCATCCGGACAAAGGTGGCGACACTGCCAAGTTCCAGAGTATTCAGGCCGCCTATGCTGTGCTAGGTGATGAACAAAAACGTGCCGAGTACGACAACCCCATGCCACAGTTTGGAGGGTTTGGGGGATTTGGAGGAGGACATCCGCAGTTCAATGATATCTTTGCACAGATGTTTGGCGGTGGCGGGTTTGGACAACAACCACGTAGAAATCATGTGCGTATGACCCTGTACATAAGTCTGCTGGATGTGGCACAAGGTGGTCGCAAGCCTGTGAGCATAGGCACAGCACAAGGTCAAAGCACAATTGAGATTGATCTTCCCCTGGGTTTGAATGACGGAGACAATGTACAGTATCAAGGTCTTGCCCCAGGCGGACAGGATCTAGTAGTCACGTTTAGAATGCGTCCAGACGCCACATGGGAGCGTGATGGGCTTAATCTCACCAGAGAACATACTGTGAGCGTTTGGGATTTGATACTGGGTGCAGATGTCACTGTGCAAAACATACTGGGACACACACTAACAATTCGAGTACCCAATCGCTGTCAACCCGGCACAGTGTTAAGATGCCGGGGACAAGGTATTCGAGACCGTCGCGGAGTGCAAGGAGACATGTTTGTGAAATTACGAGCAACCATTCCGGACAATCTTGCACCTGAATTGCTAGAAGCAATTGAAAAATATCGGCAATAAATATTTTCGTAATGGTTGCTAGTTAGTGATCAACACAGTATAATAACAACATAATTGGTAAAAAGGAACTCCATGCAAAACAATCCCGAAGTAGAACAAGTAGTTGAAACTGCTGTTAAATTGGCCAGAGACAAAGGTCATGAGTATGTGCTAACTGAACACTTGTTACTGGGTATGTTGCGGCACATGCCATTTAGGCGTGTGGTAGAAAAGTTTGGTGCAGATGCTGACCTGCTGGATGTGGAATTAAATTCGTATCTGGACAGCCAAATCAATCTAGTGAGCAACACAAAAGACTTTCAGCCGCGCAAAACACAGGCTCTAGAACGTATCTTCAATCGTGCCAATGTGCAGGTGATGTTCACTGGTCGCAGAAGCATGAGCTTGATTGATGTGTACTTGAGCATCATGGCTGAGACCAACAGTCATGCACACTATTTCTTGCTCAAGTACGGTATTCGCAAGGCTGAGTTTATTGAGTTCTATCAAAAGAATCACCAGCCAGAGAGTACTAAAATGAATGCACAGCAGGCCACAGACATCTTGGAAGAGCACTGCACAAACATTTCAGCAATGGCTGCAAAGAATCAGCTGGAGCCCTTGATTGGTCGTAGTGCAGAACTAGAAGATATGATCACTGTGCTGGCACGCCGCTTCAAGGCCAATGTGCTCATGGTAGGCGATCCTGGTGTGGGCAAGACTGCCATCATTGACGGACTTGCACAAGAGATTCACAACAACAACGTGCCTGAGTTCTTAAAAGGACACGAAGTATGGGGTCTTGAGATTGGGTCATTGTTGGCAGGATCCAAGTATCGTGGTGAGTTTGAAGAAAAGTTCAAGCAGGTTATTGCCGCACTAGAAGCCAAGAAGAACTGCATCTTGTTTGTGGATGAAGCACACACCATGCGTGGTGCAGGATCGTCAGGACAAAGCAATCTAGACTTTGCCAACATGCTGAAACCCGCAATCACCAAGGGCAACCTCAAAGTTATTGCGTCAACCACATGGGAAGAATATTACGAGTCGTTTGAAAAAGATCGTGCCTTGATGCGCAGATTCCATAGACTCAGTATTGATGAGCCAAATGCGTCAACTACAGAGCAGATCCTTATTGGTCTGAGCCCTCGCCTAGAAAAGTTTCATAACGTGTTAATTGATACAGAAGCCATGACAGCGGCTGTGGAACTGAGTGGACGTTACATTCATGACAAGAAGAATCCCGACAAATCAATTGACTTGTTGGACGGCGCTTGTGCTCGACAGCGTGTGAAGGATGCAGGCTTGGTAACAGTTACCAAAGACATGATCATGGCGCAGGTGAGCAAGGTAGCTGGTGTGCCCATGGACCGCTTGCAAAACGAACGATCGGGTAAAATTGTTGAACTAGAATCAAACATCAAGCAAAAGCTATATGGTCAAGATTCTGCTGTGGATTCAGTACTAGAGCGTGTGTACATCAACTTTGCCGGTATTGGGGCAACAACACGACCCATGGCGTCATTCTTGTTCCTGGGCCCAACTGGTACTGGTAAAACAGAACTGGCAAAACTGCTGAGTGAGAACTTGGACATGAAACTGTTAAAGTACGACATGAGTGAGTATCAGGAAAAGCACACAGTAAGCAGTTTGATTGGTGCACCCCCGGGCTATGTGGGCTTTGAAGATGGCAATGTAGGCGGCGGTAAACTGATCAGTGATCTTACTAAAAATCCGTTCTCAATCATATTGTTTGACGAGATTGAAAAAGCACACCCTGATGTCAGCAACATCTTGCTACAAATGCTGGACGAAGGACACATCACAAGTTCGGCAGGCAAGCGTGTGGATGTCAAGAACACCATTATTATCCTGACTTCAAACTTGGGTGCTAGGGACAACGAAACAAATGCCATTGGCTTTGGATCGCAGGAAAAAACCGGCAACGAAGACAAGGCCATGAAAGAGTTCTTCAAGCCTGAACTGCGCAATCGTATTGATCAAATCTGTAGATTCAACAAGCTGGACAAACTGGCCATCAAGAAGATTGTGATCAAGTTTGCTGATCAGCTCAAAGCCAGCCTGGACGAAAAACGCATCAAGCTCACACTCAGCGAAGATGTTATAGACATGTTAGCAGACAAGGGATACGATCCCAAGATGGGTGCCAGACCCCTGGCACGTAAGATCGACGAGTTGATCAAGGTACCACTATCTAAAAAGATCTTGTTTGATCGTCTCAGCGATTGCGAAGTGTTTGTTACTATGCAAGATGATGCAGTACACTTTGAATCCCTGGCACACCTTGTGCCTGTGGTAGATGACGACGGTATTATTCGATTCCCAGATGTTTGATATTGACGTAACCATAGATCAACGCAGTGAGCCATACTACAAGCAGTATCACCACTGCTTGATATGGTGGATACCTGAAGGTAACATGATGCGACGGTTAGATCACAAAGCAATTGACGCTAACATTTTCTGGCGCAACAACTATCTACAAAACTGGCGCGGCTCATTTGCTAGATCAACCATAACTGACCGCGATCAACAAAGACTGCACGAAGTCTGTGATCTGTTGCTGTCCATAACCACACCTTTCAAAAAAGTAGTATGCAACAATACCATATGGTTCTATACCAACACCCCTGAAGATTTTGAAACAGTTGTGTCACAACCAGGCACAAAGTTGATCGAGCGCAAGCAAGCAGATGTTTGTTTGCCAGCAGATTGTGTTGTGCTGAACAATCCCCAACACCGGTTTAGAACCTATTTTCGTGAACGCTATCTAGATGAATCACAGAGAAAAATCATAACAAAATATTTTATCACACGAGCAGATCAATTCCGTCCAGGGCCGGGATTCAAACAGTTTTTGCGCGGCACACGAGTGTGGATTCCATCAAACTACTTTGTGGATCACGATGACGAAAAGGATGCGCTGTTTATAAACATAGCATGCCCACACTTGGTTCGAAAGACTCTGCCTATACAGGCTCGTAACTAAATAATATACTATGGCAAAAATACACGAAGAAGTAGTTGTGATCAAACTCTCAAAATTGATCAAAGATAGCGACCCTGGCACCGATATTGCCACAGCCGATATTGTGGCTGCTTTGCAAAGCGTAGCTGAAGAATTAGCTGGCACCGGTGTGGTTGTAGAAGCAGAGCGAGCACAATGACCATTACTACCCAGTCAATCCTGGCCAACGTTGTGTACGGAGAGCCTTCCGGCAACTATGACGGAAGCAGTCAAGACTGGGCAAGTGCTGCCGTGCGAGCCGCAAACTACTATCGCGGTCAAGGCAATTTACAAACAGTTACTTTTAGTGTGACTGATTTTGAAGGTATCATGTACCTAGAAGCAACACTGGATGCTGATGCACCCAATGCCACCTGGTTCAACACCTACACATACGGCGATGGGTCAACAACCCCATTAACTGATTATCACCCGGCAACTATCACAGGAAACTTTACATGGATGCGAATTCGTGTCGAAGGCTTTTCTGGTGGTATAATTAATTCTGTCACCATAACCTACTAATTTAAGGATTATCATGAGCAATTTCACAACCATTACCGGGTCAATAGATTCCAGCGACAAAAAAATACCATTAGGTACAGAAGTCTGGATTGACAATACCTGTGTTATCAATGTAGAACATGTGGATCGAGTTGTGTGTTTTTCGCATCAACTGGCAGACGATGATGGCGAGCACGAATTACGCATTGTGATGAAACATAAAACAGCAGACCACACTGATGTTAACGAATCTGGCGAAATTGTACGAGATGCAAGGCTAGTCATTGTTGACATCAAGTTTGACGAAATTGCACTAGGGCATATCTTTTTAGAAAAAACTATCTACACACACGATTTTAACGGCAGTGGAGACGCTGTAGAAGATCAATTTTTTGGCGAAATGGGCTGTAATGGTACCGTCAATTTGAAATTCACTACACCTGCATATCTTTGGTTGTTAGAAAATATGTAACAGCCACTGGAGAATTACAATGGATGATGATATTACTATCAGTGGCTGGATAAATTCCACCAACTACAACTGTGCCATTGGCGCAGAAGTGTGGGTTGATGATATTTGCATCAATGATATAGAGCATGTTACTCAGCCCGTTAAATTTTCATTTAAAATGAGCAGTGACGAAGGTAATCATGAGTTGCGAATCATAATGAAATATAAAAGTTTTGAACATACTAAATTTGATGCTGACGGCAACACTATTTCCACTGTGTCATTAGAGGTTACTGATGTTGAAGTTGACGAAGTTTCCTGGGAACACATAATGACTGAAAGATCAACATACACGCATGATTTTAATGGTGGCGGAGAGCAGGTGACACAACGATTTTTTGGCACAATGGGTTGTAATGGTACTGTTAGCTTAAAATTCACCACGCCCATTTATCTCTTTATGCTTGAGTTCATGTGATACTAAATACTAGCTATGAAACAGCTAGTAATCATGCCCGGGGGATTTCACCCCTTTCATGCGGGACACGCCGCACTTTATCAATCTGCCGTAGAAGCATTTCCTGGTGCTGATGTATATGTGGCGGCTACCAATGACACCAGCACACGCCCATTTCCTTTTCAAGTTAAAGAAAAACTAGCACAGCTAGCAGGTGTTCCAAAAGGTAGATTTACACAGGTTAAATCACCGTTTCGTGCTGAAGAAATTGTACACAAATTTGATCCCAATAACACACAGTTGATCTTTGTGCGTTCAGAAAAAGACGCAGGATCACAACCCCGTCCAGGTGGTACCAAGAAAGATGGCACCCCCAGTTATCTACAACCCTACGATGACGCTAGTGATCAGCCTTTTAACCAACGTGCTTACATGGCCTACTTGCCCACTGTGGAGTTTGGGCCTGGCATGACATCGGCAACAGAGATTCGCGGTGCTTGGCCTAAACTGAATGAAAAGCGTAAAACAGCTCTAGTCATGAGCCTGTATCCCAAGACACAAACCAATCCCAAACTTGCTGCCACTGTGGTCAAACTGTTGGACACAGCCATGAGCACAGAACTAAAAGAATTTGCTCCAGGCAATGGCGGAGGTGAATCTGGGCGTTGGTACACGGATGACCAAATGACTGACATAGTCGGTGATGGATGGTATAACGATTTAGATGTAAGCGGCGATATTCCTAAACAACAAATGATTCAACAAGCACAGGACTGGTTAGATGACCAAGGCTATAGTGTTCAGGTGT
>Ga0209353_10001150_pt1 | contig 15213 bp, 23 predicted proteins | sample LauGreSpBDMM15SD_2_FD_187561 | JGI IMG/M metagenome (GOLD analysis project Ga0209353, IMG submission 187561) | Freshwater lake microbial communities from Lake Michigan, USA - Sp13.BD.MM15.SD (SPAdes) (version 2) | ecosystem: Environmental > Aquatic > Freshwater > Lake | place: Lake Michigan...
TGCGCCTCGGTCTGGATACGGGTCATCCTCGCTTGCTGTTCATACGCAGCCTGACGCTGGTATCCCTCGCGCACAGAACCTACGGCGCTTATTACTGATGCTGCTATCGCGGCATATTCCATCTCAAGTCCCCTGATGCGTTGCTACTTTGTACTCAAGCCCAAGCAGTGTCATCTTGAGCGGGAGGTCTTGTTCAATGGTGATCTTTGAATCTTGCGAGTAGCCACGGATTCCATGCAGCGTCTTAGTTCCGGTGTACTCAGGCACTGCGCTATCAAGAATGTTGATCGTGTCAAAAGTGCGGAACTGTATTTCAATGTCATTGATCTTCATGTGCTGCGTTTCGTAGACCAGCGCATTAACCTCAACAATCCGCTTCTTAAATCCAATCCGTGTGCCAGTCTGCAACTTAATGTCTACCGGCATTGTGACTGCGCGCACCGTGTATGGCAGGCCACATTCGTAGGATGTTGTGGATGACCGCGGGAAGGTAACAGTGCCGCCACCAGGAACAACCTCATCCTCTTGCACAGCGCCATCCAGTACCAACTCGCAGGTCTTAGCAACCAGGTGCGACATTGATACGGTGGCCGCAGCACCGCCTGACTTAGCGCAGTCCGTAGATAGCGTGTCATCAAAATACTCGACATAGTATTGAGTCGTGCTGTTTACAGTGCGCTTGACCACAACATAGATAGTACTGATGTCAATGCCGACATCAAGGAACTCGCCATCAGTAATGAACTGGGATGGCGCAATAATGTTCTGTACCCGCAGCATGGAGAAGACAGCCATAGAGCCATCATCGCCATTGGTGATCAGCAGCAAGTCGTTCTCATCCGTGTTTACGGACCGGCGCAGCGCCATGCGCGTTGGTGTCTTCAGCAGATGTCCAGCCAGCAAACTTATCTTGCTGGTGATGTAGGTTAGCTGCGTATCCGTATAGGCAAACTCATTCAGACTTTTGCCTTGGCGCTGGATGAACAGCGTACCGGACTCCAGCGTCTGCACCCGTGCGCCTTCCTTGGCCCCGTTCCGCGTTGCCGTCTTGATGAAGAAGTTCGTCGGCGTGATCGGGTCAAGGCCAGACTGCGGCACATAGAACTCGCCGCCAGAGGTGAACACCTGCAAGTCGCGGCCAGACAAGATGTCCACAATCGCGCTGTAGTTGTTGGTGTCCAGCGTGGCCTCGACGCTATCGTCATCCAATCCCTCGTCAGGATCGAATTCAAAGAACAGGCCAACCTTGCTGCCCCAGACCGTAGACGGCCGCGACTTGCTGCCACCAAAGTACAGCCGCCCTTCATGGAAGGTGACGCTGCGCGGCCATCCCTTTGTGGAGGACCAGACCGCCTCGTAGCCAGACTCGTAGGCCCAAGAGCCATTGGCAACCGAAGCTGTGCTAAAAAATGGAAATTCAACTATGGCACTGACAACAGTGCCGCTGGTGTAAGCCACAATCCTTGCCCGTCCTTGTGGCTGGGCCGTTACATACTGGCCGACAGAACCAGCCGTAAACACAGAACTGGATGCCGTCAGCGTAATGTTGCCACTCACTGCGCTGGGCGTGATTGTCCCAGCCGGGTTTGTGGTGGCCGGGGTGTAGGCATACTGCGGGATGCTGACAAAAGTAATGGTGCTGGCTGTCCAGGTAGCGTCCGTACCGCCACGCACAATCTTGACCGGAGCCAGGTCAGGATGCACCAGGATCAGCGTGTCAGCGCTCTGAGTCCAACAGATGCTACTCAGCATTGCGCCGGTAATGCCAACGCCTGAGAGGTCTATATAAGCATTGCCAGAAGCGTTAATGTTAGTGATCAGTACGCCAGCTTTAATTACAGCAGCACGATTGTGAGTAAGCACTAACATATAAGAATCGGTAGTGCTAAACTCAAACGGGATCAGGCGCACCCCGTTAGCCGCCGAGGTGGTGCTGCTGTTTGGCAGGCTAGTCAGGTATCGCAGTCCAGAACGGCGGCGAATACCGCCCTGCGGCTGGCAGACAACATTGGTGGCTTCCTCGAGCGCATTAGCGTAAGCCGCCAGGTCAACCCTAGACCGCAGCAACGGGTCAAGTTCACCGCTGCCAAAGTTAGTCTGGATCGATACGAAGCGAGTCATCAGTACCTCACCGCAATCAGACTAAAGTCATTGATGCTGTTGCTCGGCTGACCAGCGCCATCGATCTGCATTGCGGTACGCAGATAACCACCGCGGCCATTGTCAGATGGTGCTCCAACAGCAACGCCTTGCCAGTAGCTGGCCTTGTCACCCTGGTCCGTGATCGGCATTGCCAGATGCCACGCCATCATGTACTTGAGCAGCTGGATGAAGTAGACCGGCAGCGAGTATTCCGGCACTGAATACGGGTAGTCAATCCAGACTGCCGTGTAGTCAGTCATTACCGTATCGCCAAAGATTCGGTATTCCTTGCGCGGATAGTCACCAGGCGATGCACTGGTAAACAGCGCCCTGGGCGGTCCAATCTTGTCACCAGGCAGCGCGTATTCGTACTTGTACTCTGTGGTCGGTGTAGTCACCAATTGCGCTAGAGCCACTTTCTTGAAACTGAATGACCACGGGTAGATCAGTAGTGCCTGATCGCGGATGTCTGCGTACAGACGATCACAAGTATTGGCCTCGTCCGTCCCATCATTAAACGAAGAGATCGGCTTTGCGCCGAGCATGATCAGCGCGTCAGAACAAACGGAAAGGGCTGAATCACCTGCTGCCATTTGGCGCTCCCAGTACTTGTCTTGTCCATCCACTCATAGAGCGAATGTTGGCAGCTAACCCAGCAGAAATGTCTTTTTGAATTGCAGAGTGCCATTCATCAAGATTTGTTTTGCTTTTCCACGGAGCGCCACGCGGATTAGATGCTCCAACCTTTGACGCATCATGTTTAACTTGCGTATCAAAAAACTGCTCATTATCAGGAACCAGGTCAATTGGGCATCCGCAAAGGATCACCTCATCATAACCAAGGAGGCTTGCGATACGGGCCGCTCCCCAGCCAGAAGTCCCACGAACACCAGCAAGGCACGGCCAGACACAATCTATTGAATTTAAATCATCAGGCTTGATACTTGACTTGTATGGAGAGTGAACAACAACTTCATCACCCCACTTTTCTCGGTGCAGTTTTTTCATCCTGACAGCATGTTCTGGATGATGAGTCACAGCATGTCTCGCTTTAACGATTGACACCGAAAACTTTACAGCAATTACATCAGCGCTTGGCCTAAGTTCAAAAGCTTTAGACAAATCGTTTGAAACACAAGTGGCAGAGCCGACAACAAGGACGGCCCTGCCACCCCACTGCATTAGTCCGTATCCGTTGCAGTCACAGTCACGCCGTCAGTGATGTCCACCACCGAGCCGGTGTTGGAGTTCACATAGGCGGTAGACATCACCGGAGTGCCACCCGTTGCCGAGTAGCAGAAAATCAGATCGCCAACCTTGAGGATGGAAGCCACGGTATTGAAATACCCCGAAGCGCGGATGACCGACTGGGCATCAGTGCTGCTGTAGGTATAAATAGCCGGGGCATTACCAGCCTTAGACTGACCACCAACGGCATTAAAGCCAGTTGCGGAAAAAGCCATGATTTATTGCTCCTTATCTCAGGTTTCGCGGCAGGTGATTTTGACGATACCTTCATCGTCGATGGCAATCGCACCAGCCGAGAACACTTCGTTAACCAAGAACGAAGTTTTTTCAGCAATGTAATTGATCTCGGTACGCATTCCAATGCCTTCACCGTAGCCAACAGCCATCTGGTGGAAAGCAAAGCAAGAACGATCCAGAGAACCATCAATAACCAGGCCACCCTCGGAACGATCACCAAGCATATGGAAGGTGAAGCCCAGGAACGAATTGATATCGCCCTGCACCAGCGCCTTCACGCTGTTGAAGTCGCTAGAGGTAACAGAGGTTTCCGACAGCAGCGAAGCAAGACCATTGCCGTGGATAATGATGTGACGGCCTTCCGGCGGCACATTGTTCTTATCCATCAAACGCTTGGCTTCACGCAGCTTTGCCACATTGAGGTTGCTATCCGTGCCGCCAATGTCATTGCTGACGGTCAGCGAGGTGCTAGAAGCAGTCAGCGCATCCAGAATAATCTGGTCTTGACGGCGGCCCATCGCGGAAGCAACAACTTGCACCAGTTCTTGGCGCTCGTCAAAGTTCACTTTGGCTTGGTTGAAAATGTCAGAGTACTCGGCAGCGTTGTAATCAACCAGGGTACAGGTGACGGTGGAGAAAGCGACATTCAGCGGGGTGACATCGGTCTGCGGAACGCGAACCGTTGCTACGCCCTTGCCCACTTTCGGGAACTTCACAGTGCTGCCTTCAACCCCTCGACGCTGGCGAACCGCCGGAACCAGCATGGCCTTACCTTGGTAAGCCTGCTTGACTTCCGCATCGAAGAGAGTAACGAAGGCGTTCGAGAGAGACACGCTCATGGTATTACCTCATTCAAAAATTTAGGATTGGGTTCTCGCGCCGGTATGCCAAGAGTCTGGGCCGAATGCTTGTTGGTTACGCCAACCACGCGACAGCGCTTGCTGTAAGAAGGGCCAAAAATCCGGTATGCCTTGGGCTGGATCATACGCCCCCGGTTGTAGAAAGCAAGCGCTAACTTAAAAAAAACCCCCGGTGGATGGCCGGGGGAAAGGTGGCGGCGAAGAAACTTACAAATAGCTTACTGGAAGCTGGCTGAGAACATCCGCTCCACTTTCTGACGGAATGCCGGGTCGGTCTTGTACTTGGGATCGGCAACCATCTGGTACAACTCGTCCTTGCTGGGAGCGTTAGAGGGCGGCATAGAGTTGGTTGGGATACGGGTTCCCTCGTAGGATTCCCGCAGCTTCATCAGCGCCTTAATGCCGTTGGCCGTCCCGCCCATGACCTTGAATTCCTCAAAGTCATCTTTGCCCCAAATTCCCTTGCGGACCAGGCCGGATGCCCAGTCAACCATCCCTTTGACAACCGCATCCGCATTCGGACCAAGCGCAGCTTTTTCTTGCTGGAGAGACTTAACTTGGGCCTCGACATTCCCAGCCCCCATCTTGACCACTTCACCAACAAGGTCATCTAGCGCTCCTTGACTGAGGCCGTACTTTTGCGCCCAGCCCATGACATGACTGCGGAGAGGATCGTCTTCAGGGATCGAGCCGAAGGCGGCGGTATCGTACTTTCCATCGGCTGGGGCTTTGTGCTTGCCCTGGCTGATTTGCTTGCGGAGATCACCCCAGCTTTTGGCGATGCCTTCAAGGTCCGGCTCGCTGGTGTCTTTCTTCCAGAAGTTTTCCGGCCAGAAGTCTGGTCTTTCGAGAGGCTCTTCATCGGTAGACGCATCCTCTGCTTTGTGTGCAATGACAACATTCTGGGTGTTTGGCTGGGCCTCGCTGTCATCAGTTACCTTCGCTGAGTCGAGTAGGCCAACTTCACCGCCAGAAGACTCGGTGTTGCTAGGCTCGGTTCCTTGCGATTCCATTAAGTATTCCCTTGATTAATTGCTCGCTTCATCCGCGCTTCAATGTCCCGTATCACGCTGTTCTGGCCTTCACGGTAGAATGCATGAGCCGGTTCGCTACCAGGCACGGCAACCGGTTGCTCTAAGTAGACAGCACGAAGCCATTCAGTCAGCTTTTTGCCATCCTCGTTTGAGAAAACACGGAATGTCAGCCGGTCCAGGTCATCCCTGGCATCTGAAACACTCCGTGCATCCTTGGGTGCTGCGGCTTCCAGATCATCCCATCCAGCCATTACGCCCCCATTGCTTGCTGTATTGCGCCAGCTGCGGCCTCTGGATTAGCCTGCGCCGCCTGCTGCGCCATCTGTGCCATGTCTTGCATACGCTGCGCCCTCTCTGCTGGGCTGGTCCTGAGTTTAGCCGGGATGCCAAGCTTTTCGCCAATGTAGTCGAGCATCTCGCCAACCTTCAGAGACATCGAGCCTTCCGGTCCAGCCCCCTGGGCGATCTGCGCGAATTGCAGCACCTTGTTGACCTCGTCCATCGACTGCGCCATAGCCAACGGAGCCACTGGCGTGATGCGAACTTCAAGGCCATTGACCTTTAACGGCAGGTCAACCAGGCCGCGAGAGTCCATGACCTCCAGCGTCTTGGTCACCAGCGGGATCATTGTCTCGTTGATCAGTCGGCCAAAGGCGCTACCCAGATTCTGGGACAGTTCCTTCATGCGCTCGACTACCTCAGTCGCAGACCTGGCGCTCATGTTGTCCGGCGGCAGAGACTCGTCCAGCAGTATCCGCTTGATGGACATCTGCAAGTTGTTGATCACGATCTGGCTGACATTGAAGTCACCACTACGCGGCAATGCCTTGAGTGCCTCACCCTGTGGGCCACCGTTCCTAGCTACCGGGATGATTGCACCGGGGATGATCTTGACCGTGTTTGGGTTCAACACTCCGTCATCCGCTGCGGTATAGACACCGGCAATGGCAAGGCTGGCGTTCTTGAGCAGCAACTCCAGCGTCTTGTTCAGCGTCTTGATATCAGGCAGCGCAGTGATCAGCGGTCCACGGCCATAGATTTCACCGGCCACTTTCATGTAGCGAGCCACAACCCAGGGGCTGTACGGCATCACGCGGTAAACAACCTCGGTCTTGCTTTCTTTGTGGATGACATGGTAGCCATACTTGCCTGACTTGTAATCGAAGACCGTGGCCTCGATCAGTTCAACATCATCTGTCGGCTTGTCATCAATCTTCTTTTGCAACTCAGGATCGATCTTTGCGTCCTTCCACTGCTGCTGAATTGACTCACCTTTGATTCGCATACGCCGATAAACATTGTCAACCTGACCGTTCGCGCCCTCTTCAAAAGACACAAGGTATTGCGGCACAGGTACAAAGTTGATCGGACTGACATCATCACCAGGCTGCACAATCATCACTGCCGTTCCGACAGCCAAGTCGAGCAAGAACTCGCCCATAGCAATGTCGAAGTTAGACTGCTTCAGCGTTGCGAACAGTTTGTCTGTGTAGACATCCAGCGCAGCTTGCGCTTCGTTGCGCCGGTCATTGGGAATATCAGGACCAGGCTCCAGCCTGCACCATGAGCGCTGCGGCGGGAAGATTCCAGATTGAAGTCGGTTGGCAAAGCGCTGCGTAGAGTTGATTGCCGTCGAGTCAAACACTCGCGCCATCTTCTTGCTGCCACCAACCTTGCCTTCCCAGTAGCCGTCATACAGATTGCGCTGCGGCAAGGCAAACTCATACGCTTCATCATAGAGGTCGCGGAAATCGTCCTTCTTCCGCATGGCAATGTCATGCCGCTTGATCAAGTCTTCCGGCGATAGTTTCAATTCAGCCATTATTCAGACTCCGCGTCATTTAACAATGGCCTATTGTTAAGGCGATTGTTTTTTTTCATTTTTTCAAAATCTTGTTTTGTAATGCCAACTGCATCTGGATTTTTTCCTGTACTACGCATGTAATGTTCTTTCCATGCAGTAGGATGATCTTCCGATTTGAGCATATCTCCGCTTTCGGTAGATGACGGCCAATGATATTTATTTTTATCGTATGGGTCTCTTTGTGGATAAAGCCCAGCTTTCCATGCCGCACGATAATTATAGTCAGTTGTATTTAAGTCTGGAGACTCGTCAAATTCTTTTGTGTATTCTTTGTACCAACCAGTGTTTTTTATCCAAGATAAAAAAACTTTTTCTTCTTCTGGTGACAGTTCTGATTCAGCCATGATTAACTCTTTTCTTTCTGGTATTTGCGTAGCAAACTTCGTCCCTTTGCAGCAAGTCTTGCTGCCGCTTCTTGTGTTCTAGGCACTGGCTCACCCCACGCATTCGCAGCCAATGCCAATCGCGTTGGCTTACCCTTGTCGTTTACCAAAGGTCCACTTAGGTTTGTATAAAACCTAGCCAGGAATGATCCCTTGCGCCTTGCTTTCTGTCCTGTCGGGCTTGACTCCTTGACACCAGGCTGAAGGTTCTTGCTCTCACCAGAGCGCTCAAACTTGCGTCTTCCGGCCTCGGTCAACCCGCCCTCTGGGTCTTTGTACTTGCTCACTTCTTTCCCTGCGCCGACATGATGTTGTCAATCAAGTTAGGGTATGGCCGTCCAGCCTTTTGCGCCCTTCGCATAGCAGAGCGTTTTTCCATAGGGGTCAACTCTTTTGGCTTGCCCAAACCCTTGGGCCTATCCTTATCCCAAATCTGCTTTTTTTCCATTACTCGTACCACTCCAGTTCAATCAACGCTGTATGCGATGAAGTGTCGGCATTAGTCAGTCTGAACATGTAATTGGTAAGTGGCGCAAGCACATACTCCAAACTGCCTGCCGTTCCACCAGATGCTTTCTTGCCAGTGCCGCCAGTAACAAACTGTCTGTTGATCAGGTTTCCAGTTGAAACCACCGTTGGATCATTCACCATTGCGACATTACTTGTCGCTGCTATGTTCCTATTCCTACGGATAGGCGTAAACGCTGTGCCGCCAGTGGTGCTGGTTCCTTCATAGACAAAGAAATCGCAATCTCCACTTGATTCCATAGAAATACTGACATGAGCAATTGTCCCAGGCCCAGCAGCAATCACAATGTCAGCACTTGATCCAGACGCAAGCTTTGCAGATCGTGGATAAACATTCCACGCAATGAACGCCCTACCTTCATGCAAGCGATGATGGTTGGTATCAACCATAATCAGCCCGTTGTCAGACCCAGCAATCATTTGATTGCCGTCCTTGTCCTTCTGTGTCAGCGCTACAAACTGAGCCTTTTGCGGCTGCGATTCGCGCTCAACATACAGAATTGCCATCAGTCCTCTTCCTTCTCATCAGAGATCGGACCACCAACAAGCCACGCATCACAGGTGCGCGTATCAGAACACTTGAAGTGGAACAACTCGCAAAAGCCAAGGCCAGCAGACTCAATGACATCCTCGTCATAGCCTGACTCTTCTGCTGGGTTCTTTGCTTCGATGCCCTGCGTGATGCAATCCATCATCTGGCTGGTTACAATGAATGCAGAACAATTACCGCAGCGCATGCCCTTGGCTTCAGCCTCGCTCGTATTCCAGATCACCGCCTTTCGTAGCCAGAAGACCTCATTGTTCTTTTCATCCAGCGGATTGGCTGGGCCGTAACCGACATTCTCAAACGCCCAGTTCCTGTTCTTGAGATTGACTATGATGTCGCGGGTAGCCAACGGACAAGAGTATTCCTCGTCCTCCATTTCGCTCTCAATCAGTGGGCGCGTAGCCATTACTTACCCTTCTTTGCCATGCCAGCTTCTGACATAGCAATAGCCACCGCCTGTTTTTGCCCCGTTACTTTGTCACCGCTGGATGACTTCAGCTTGCCAGCCTTGTATTCGCGCATGACTTTCTTGACCTTGGCCTGCATCTTGTCTTTGTGGTCCATGATGGCCTCTACTATTTCATTTCACTGGAACCAAGCGTCTGCTGCAAACCTGTCTCAGGTGTCAGACGCGCCTCAGACAGCAGCATGCGAGAGCCACCACGCAGTCGAGCGCTACGGCGCGCCGCAAGTTTCTCAGCCTCTTCTCGACGCTGCTCTTCGTTTTGAACGCGCATGCGCTCAGTTTCAACTTTTTGCTCTTCTAGTTGTCGCTGCGTTGCTTCAAACGCGCTGTTGTCTTGTTTCTTTTCTCCACCGCCAAAGAGTGAACTGACTACATTGCCCATGATTACCTCGCCATCAAGTAAAAATCCGATTGGTCAGGCCCGTACTTGAGCATGAGTCCCTCGGTATTGAAACCGAGTCTTTGCGCCCAACGCACAGCCCGTCTGTCTTGCTTTCTAACAGTAATTTGTAATCGGTGCAAGCGCAGGTATATCTCAAAGATATCGCACATTCTCAGAGCGCTTTTGGTCATGGCAACGGGGATGCTCCGTGCCTTCTGATCAATGAGCATCCACATTTCTCCGACACCCTCCCAGCACATAACGCAACCCAGGATTGCCACCGGGGTTCCGTATAGGAACGCGGTCAGCGCAACCCCCATCTCTGACTGAGCCTGGATCATGGTTCGCATGTTTACGCCCTTGGACAGAGACAGGATTTCCGGGTTGGAATCCTTGACTTTGTCCAGGTGTTCCATGTGGAACGGGAGGAAGACTACCCCTGGGTGATATACCGCTTCTCGGTTTATGAGGTCAACCGGCAGCAAAGACATCGAAGTCCGTTTTCGCAACTGCGCTGCCAAGGGCAGGCGTGTTGTAGCTTGGCTTCCTGACCATCCGGTTGTACTCGCCGCCACCCAGCATCAGGTAGCCAAAGGAATCGCCAATGTGGGAATGCTCGTTCTTGTTTGGCGCGTCTTTGAACCGCTCTTGACCGGCGCCAACCGCGATGCGCTTGAAGTGGTAGCCGCCAGACAGAGACTTGCGAAGCAGCTTGCACGATTTGTTGATGATCAGCCCAGGCTTTCCGCTGATCAGCCGCTGCATGGGAGCCGCCGCAGCCTCCCGGCGCACCTTGAAATCGTTGCTGGCAGTGGGCTGCGCCTTGAGACCCAGGGTTCGCAAGTGATCAAAGGCCGTCACCTCGTAAATTGCGTCCCTTGCCATACCTGCCGGATCGCCCCAGATCATCAGTTCAAACCCTGGGAAGCGCTGGTTCATCTCGGCCAGCAGCTGCTGGCCGAAGCGCTCCAGTCCCATGTCAAAGGTGACTATCTCATGCAGCACAATCCAGCGTCCGTTGGGTAGCCGCTGCCCTATGGTGGCCGCAGGTGTCAGTCCAAAGTCCAGCCCGATCTGGATGGGGATTCCCTGCTCCGGCTCAACATCCCCGGACATGCTGTTGTCCTCGTACTCCGGCCAGACAGGTCTGCCTTCCTGGACATAGGTGTACTCGCCCCCGGCATAGCACATGATCCAGTCCAGGTTCTTGCCACCCATCATCTGCAAGTAGTAGCCACCCGGCAGATTGTTCAGATTCTCGGCCTTGGGATTGACCTTCCACCACTTACCGGAAGCGAAGACATGGTCATTGGCCTCTGGCATCTCCGGCAGATCGTCGGACTTGACCGGGATCACGCCACCCGGCTGACGAAAGAACTTCCAGGCATAGGGGCCGGTCAGCTTTTCTCTCTCAGCCAGCTTGAACCACCAGTGATCGTCATCCATCGGGTTGGTATCCATCCAGATACCGGACCAGGTCGCGCCGCCGTCCCGCTTGGTAGGGTAGCGGCCAACGCGGTGGGTCAAACCATCGATCACCGCCTTGGGCAACTCCCGCGCCTCGTTCACCCAGGCGCCGGTCAACTCCAAAGACAGCAGCTTTCGGACATCTTTGGGCTGGTCCAGCGCCAGGAAGATGACTTCGCAGTCAATTCCGGCTGCATCGCCCCTGGCTGGCAGGCGAATATGGTGGGTAATGGGCGGCGTGTAGTGAATCGGCCCGAATGTAGCCTCCGGGAAGAGGTCAATCCAGGTCTTGAGTGTGGTGGTACGCAGCATGGGATAGCTGTTTCGCACAATCGCCCAGCGGGTGTACCGGATTCCGTCGATGGGGGACGGCTTCTGACGCACGGCGCGCATCATTATCTCGGCAGCGCAGGCGTATGACTTGCCAGAGCCAACCGGCCCCATCATTCCTCGGACAAAAGCGTTGCTTTGCAGGAATTCCCAGACCTTGGGTGAGCGTCTAAAGTCCAGATTCAGACCCATGCCGCCGATTGACTTCTCTGACCTATCCGCTGTCTTAGCCATTGTTGCTTTCTACATCGATTATGTCTGGCGATTGGATATTGATTCCAATGACCGAGGGCCGTTCCTCATCGTTGTTGTTGTCCAACAGCCCAGATGCCTTGGCAAGAAGCCGCAACACGCCCACCTTGTCAAACAGTTCGATGTCCAGCGTTCGCTGCACCTCCCCATTCTTGTCGGTACGCTCGTTGACCTTGATGCTTTTGATGGCATGCAGGGCGTGTTCTGGTATCTGATCAGACGGTTTGACCTGGATATTGCCCTGCTCATCCCAGGACATGATGTCTGTCAGCTTGGTATTCGCCATGCTGAGTAGGGCGTAGCTGACCGCCTCCCGGTTCTGGATCAGAGTCTCGGACCGCTTGAGCCGCTGATGCACAGACCGGACACCGCCCCACCCTTCCAAGCTTGGCAGTACCTGCTTTGGCCTTACCAAGGAATGTCATCCTTCAGATTGTCCATTGACCCCGGCTGGTAGCCATTGGCCTTGGACTGGCTATGCTCGGTTGGCTTTGGCATCTTGGGCTTGCCGATCTTGACCGCGTACCAGTCATCCCCGGCCTTGGTCTTACCCGGCTTGACATCCAGGTAGCACAGTGTCCCATCCGGCAGCAGTATCTCCCCCCGGAAGTCGGCATGCCACTCCTCGCGCTTGTCCTTGTTCATAAAGGCAGTGCCTTGCCCTGGGCGCATTTCATAGGCCATTCAAACTCTCCTGTAGTTGTTGTATCTGTACCACCCAATGAGTCTACCGCGGTTGGTATATCACTTGCAAATAAAGATTGAATGCTTGAACCCGGTCCGTTACACTATGTGCATTCGGGGGCCATAACCCAGCCCTTGAGAATGTAGGCGCGACAGACTCAGATAAACGCAGCGCATGGGGCAAGTGGTTCCTTCCTCACGGATCGGGCCAGAGAAAAACCCAGCTGGGCAAAGATGCCAGTAGCAAGCGATAAACCAGAGCGCCACCTCTTTTGAGGTACACCCTGTATATACGGGTGAGGTTCTTTTTGCTTCAACGAAGCTCGGTCCCTCGTAGGCACACAGCGCAACGCGCTCACACTTCATACCTCGGCTAACCCAAGACCGTGCCAATAGCAAGCACCAAAAACCTAATATTTATAAATAAGGTTTTAAAAACTTGCTCCGGTAAAAAGTGGGGAAAAATTGTGCGAGACACCCCTCGTACAGGCGGGAGGCCGGGGGGGGCATAGGGTCGGTCCTGGCGCAGCGCAGCACCGGTAGCACCTAACGCATGTGCGCGAGCATGTGCGCGTTAGGAATTCCATGCACCCTAGATGATGCCAAAGCGCTGAATACACGGCGCGGCACGGTGTACCGGTAGCAATCGAAGGTATGAACACGGAACAGGTCAGCGCGCCCCTTGAATCTCGGCCAGCAGGCGATCCTGGCTCGGCACTGGCAGTCCCTCGGCACGGTATGCCGCGGCCAGCGCTGCAATGGCTGACTGTTGATTGATTGAAGAATCAACTAGTTCCATCCCGGATTGTGAAACAGCAGTTTGCATTACGGAATGGCTGTTATCGGTCTTGCGCTTTCGCTTGTTCATGCTTTTCCCTTGCTGTTGTAAGTGAATCGGCATTTCCCCTGCGATGCTGGTCGCATCCTCGGCCTGTAATTCCGGCGCATACAGGATGCGGATTGTCTCGGCCTTGATCCCCTTTTTGCTGTGGCTGATTCTTTGCAGATATCCCCAAGCTTTCAGCCTAGCGATCTGCCGATGCACTGCTGGCTGCGATATCCCGATATCTTGGCCGATGCGCTTTTGCGACACCCAGACAATCCCGCCCTTGCTGGAATAGGCACAGATTGCCAGTAGGGTTCGCCATGTCCCGGCCGTCAGCCTGCGATCATTAGCCGCGCGGATCGGCACAATCGAAAACCTGCGCCGATCTTGGAATTCCTGCTGCTCTAACGCTTGCTGTTCTGGTATCTGAAAGGCCGTCATGTCAGGATTTTATGTTAGTGGTCACTCTTGATCTAGATCAATGTTCCAATAAATACCTTTTGTATCCGGAACTGATGCCTATAGAATGCGGTCTGTTGTTTCGTAGTATCCATAAACCGTTCACCCATAAAGAGGAAAACGACAATGACCAGCACAGACCTAGACCTGACTGCCGACATCATCGATGTCCGCGACATCATTGCACGGATTGAGGAACTAGAGCAGGAACAGCCTGATGATGATTCTGCCCGCGACTGGACAGGGGCGCAGGAACTAGCAGACCTGCTCGCCCTGATGTCCGAACTGAAAGGCATGGGCGGTGACGAACAATGGCAGGGTGACTGGTATCCGGTCACGCTGATTCGTGACAGCTATTTTCAGACCTACGCGCAAGAATTGGCAGAAGAAACTGGCGCAATCGATAGTAATGCCACATGGCCGAATAACTGCATTGATTGGGAATGGGCGGCGCGTGAATTGCGCTATGACTACGCATCCCTCGACATCAACGGCATTACCTACCTTACCCGCTAACTTTACCCATAAAGAGGAAGTAAAATAATGTACACAATCAAAAGTTTGAAGACATGGGCAACGGATGATGGTGGCGGTTATCAATGCACTGTCTACCTTGACGGCAAAAAGCTTGCATATGTCCACAATGACGGGAACGGCGGCTGTCTTAACATCAAATACTTTGACGCTGTGGGAGAGAAGACTCTCTCTAATCATGTTGCGGCGTTGCCACCAATGATCTATGACGGAGAAACGCTTGAGTATGATGCCGACATATTTATAGAAGAATTAGTCTCTGCCTATGAGGTAGAGAAAAAGATCGTCAAAGCAAAGAAAAAAGGTATTGTCTTCCGCTTACTTTCTGACGAGAAATTAACTTTTAGAACCATCAACACGCTTGACCATGTCAAGGCATCGACATACCTAGACAAAAACTTTCCTTCTCAATATCAAATAATTTGAGCCCCGCCATGAATCCACTTTCTTACATTGCAAAAACTGAAACGATCAATACAGGCGGCGGCTCAATGGTTGATGTCTTACATCTTACAGATGGTAGAGCAATCATTCTTAATGACGAAGTGTTAACAATTTATTCATCTTTAGAAGCATTCCTCGATGGCAAAGATGAAATGCAAAGTTCGATAGAGTTAGTCTAATGGAAAGAATGGCGAATTTCAGAGGCGGCAGCATGAATAATTCAGGCGATATAGCAGTGGCATTCTTTTGTGCGGCCGTGGCCGTGGTGGCCGTGCTGCTGGCCGTGTATGAGACATTCAACAGAATAGGTGCAGCATGACAAACTGGACAGAATCACAATGGCACTGCTGGTGCGTTGTCTGGAATTCAGCGCTTTCCGCTGGCCTTTCAGGCGCAGATGCTCACAGAATCGCAATGGTCGCAGCGGAGAATTTTAAGCTTTAAAATCTAACAGACTCACGGCCAGCCCAGCGCTGGCCTTTTTTTTGACCTGTCGCCACTGGTGGCCGGTCTGTTATCGCTCGGC